>Ga0207866_1000086_pt1 | contig 142540 bp, 120 predicted proteins | sample HigsolmetaAR203D_FD_184835 | JGI IMG/M metagenome (GOLD analysis project Ga0207866, IMG submission 184835) | Ionic liquid and high solid enriched microbial communities from the Joint BioEnergy Institute, USA - AR20-3-D (SPAdes) (version 2) ...
TCCTCCAATACATGAGCCATCAGCGTTGCAAATTCTGCCTGAAGCAGGCGAAATAGGGTGGTTTCCAGTTCTTTAAAAGTCTGCGCATTCGTAGTATGATGAGACATAAGGGTTCTCTCCTTGGTATCTGTGGTAGTTGTGGTGACTTCACTTTACCAAGAAGAGGCCCTTTTTGCTATCCCTTTGCCCACAATAAGTTTACACTAACGCGCTTTTCAGCCGGCTATGGATTTATGTGAAATGAAAAGGTAAGAATGGAAAGCCAAAACTCGACGGAAGGCGATCATTTCACTTTCTGACGATTTTGCACAGTAAATCGGCAGTCTCCGTACAGCCGCTATGATCCGCAAAATGGCCGTTTTCGCAAAAATGTTTGGACGTTCGATTTTCGCAACATAACGCCTTTCCGGTCCGTAAGCCCCCCATCTTTCGTCCAAAAACCGTCCATCCGGCCGGTATTCCTGACGTTTCTTTTTCCGTATAAGGCTTTTTTATTTGTCACACACTAAAAGCGCACATTACGATCCGTTCAGAAAGGGGCTTTACGCTTTGGATTTAAGCGCATATGCAGTACGGACAGACCTGGCGTTGGAAGCGAAAGAGCTGGCCGACTCCTCCGGGCGGAAAATTCCGGGGGTACATAGCGAAATAAAGGAAGATGAAGGCATACGCATCTCCAGTATCGATATTGTTTCGGAGGAAGGCGCAAAGGCTCTGGGAAAACAAATCGGACATTATATCACCATCGAAGCTCCCGGGCTCAGAAAAAAAGACAGCGATCTGCAAGACAGGGTGGCAATGAGATTGGCGCAAGAATTTGCCGGATTTTTGGAAAAAATCGGCATAAAGAAACAGGACAAGGTGCTGATCATCGGACTGGGCAACTGGAATGTCACGCCGGATTCCCTGGGTCCCCTTGTTGTTGAAAATGTGATGGTGACCCGCCATTATTTCGAATTGATGCCGGACCGTGTAAGTCCCGGGTACCGGCAAGTCAGCGCAGTGGCCCCGGGAGTTCTGGGCACGACCGGGATCGAAAGCAGCGAAATTGTTCAGGGCGTTGTCGACAGGTCCCGCCCCGATTTTGTCATTGCGATCGATGCGCTGGCTTCCAAATCGCTCGAGAGAGTCAATACGACGATCCAGATTGCCGACACCGGGATCCATCCGGGATCCGGCATAGGCAATAAGCGCAAGGGACTGACCAAAGACTTGCTGGGCGTGCCGGTTATCGCTCTTGGAGTTCCCACCGTCGTTTACGCCTCGACCATCGTGAACAACTGTATCGATATGATACGCCAACATTTCGGACAGCGGACGAACAATACGGATCAAATACTCGGGCTGCTTGACAGCCTGGCGGAAAACGACCGGCTGCAATTGGTGCGGGAGGTACTGAATCCGCTCGGCCACGATTTGCTCGTCACTCCGAAAGAGATTGACCAATTTATAGAAGACATCGCCAACGTCATTGCCAGCGGCCTGAACGCCGCCCTCCACGAAGCGGTTAACCAAGACAACGTGTCCGCCTATACCCATTAACCTTTTTTTCTAGTTTTTATTTTCCGCCATCACCGTTTTCATGGTAGAGATGAACGCTTCGGCCGCGTTGGACAGGTAGCGGCCCTTGCGGTAGGCGATGACCAGCGTGCGCGTCGGTTTTACGGAGAGCGGAACGTAGGAGGGAGCCAACTCGCTCCAATGGCTACGGGCAACCATCTGAGGGACGAAAGCGATGCCCATCCCCGCGGCGACAAGGGATTGAACGGTTTCGATATTGCTGCTTTCAAAAACGATCCGCGGAGAAAAACCTTTCTTTTCGCACAGATCGATCGTGATTTGCCGGAACCCTTGCCCTTTCTTTAAGACGATAAAAGGTTCGTCGCGCAACGTTTCGATGTCCGCCGGCTTGCCGGACCGGGCCAGCGGATGCTGCGGAGGCACGGCCAGGATCAGTTCTTCTTCGATAATCGGCGTGTAATCGAGCGACCGTTCCTGCATCGGAAGGGAAAGCAGACAAATGTCCGTTTGCCCGCTCGTTGCAAGCGCCTCCAGATTTTCCGTCGTATCCTCGATCAAAACAATCTCAATATCCGGATATTTGTCGCGGAAAGCGGGCAAGACGCGGGGCAGCACATGCGCGCCGGTCATGGGCAAACTGCCGATCGTCAGTTTGCCTTTTTTCAATTGGGAAATATCCTCCATTTCTTTTTTCAACTGTTCCGCCATATCGAGGATTTTTTGCGCTTTTTCCACAAACAGCATCCCCGCATGCGTCAATTCCACGGCGTTGGTATTTCTCCAGAACAACAGCACCCCAAGTTCTTTCTCCAGTTTGGCCAATTGTTGGCTCAAAGACGGTTGGGCGATGTGCAATTTTTCCGCGGCGCGGGAAAAATTTTTTTCCGCGGCAATTTGGATCGCGTATTGCAGTTGCCGAAATTCCATGAACGACCCCCTGCTTTCTTGGCGTGAATTCGTGAATGATAAACAAATCCTATTAAGCTTTCTTTTATTATATCGCCGTACTATCATATAAGAGAATGGTTTCCGCCATTTTCATATTTTCTTCGCCAGATTTCGCAACTTTCGACCGGGTATCACGTCTATAATATTGCTATAAAATGTCGGTTAAAGAAAATATTTCACATCTGTCTGAGGTGTTCCTATGAAAATGAAATTATTACATATGAACATGTTACATCCCTTTTTACATACCTTTACGTTCATCGGATGCTCGGTTGCGCTCCTTGTATTCGCGCTGCTGCTTTTTCCGGCGACGATACGCGCGGAGGAGAAGAATCCGCCGGCGCAGGAGAAACATCCGCCAGTGCAGTTGTTTTTGGACGGCAAGGTGCTGAATCCGGAAACCCCTCCCGTCATTTTGGAAGGCAACACGCTGGTTCCGGTACGCATCATCGCCGAACATTTGGGCGCGGAAGTGAAATGGGACGGGCAGTTGCGCAAAGTGTCGATCAGGGACGAACAAAAACATATTGAGATGGTCATCGACGATCCCGAAGTGAGCGTCAACGGCGAAACGTTTGAGTTAAATGTGCCGCCGCGGATTATGAACGGATATACGATGGTTCCGATCCGGTTCGTGAGCGAACGGTTAGGTCTCGACGTGGAATGGGACGGGCTGACTTATTCCATCTTTTTATACCGGAAACAACCGGGGGAATCTGCGGCCGTGGCGGACAAGCCCGGTACGGAAACGGACAAACCCGGTACGGACGAGCCCGGTACGGAAACGGACAAGCCCGAAACGGACCCGGTTGAACATTCTCCGGAAGTCGCGATCAGCGAGGCGGATCCGGATCCCGCGGATTCAGCGGCCGGGCAGGATGATGCATCCGGCGGTTCCGGCTCCGGTCAGGAAGAAGCGTCCGGGATTCCATCCGCTGAACCTGTCCCGGTCCGGGAAGACCATCCGGATATTCCCAATATTTTCGCTATCCAATTGATCGACGACTATCTGTATATACAGTCTACCGGAGCAATCGAGGCCAAGGTCAGTTTCCTCGATAATCCCCAACGCCTGATCGTTGATCTTCCGGGCAGCGAACTGGATGCATCCATGAACGGCCAACCCGCCTATCAGAACGGCGAAATCGTTATTGAGCATCCGAACGTAAAGAAAATCCGGTATGCCTTATTCTCGTCCGAGCCTTCCACGGTTCGCGTCGTGTTCGATTTGAAAACGAAAGTGTCGGTTGCTCCGGTCGAGACGAAAGATGCGAATTTGGCGGTGTTCCAACTTAAGGCCGGCAAGTATACCGTCGTCATTGACGCCGGACACGGCGGAAAAGATAGCGGAGCAGTTTCCGCAACCGGAAAATATGAGAAGGATTTTAACCTGTCCATGGTGAATAAAGTTAAAGCATTGCTCGATCAGGAAGAGGGAATCAGCGTCTACTTGACCCGTTCCGACGACACGTTTGTCCCGTTGGACGACCGTGCGGCCTTCGCCAACGGCCTTCAAGCCGATCTCTTCTTGTCCATACACGGAAACAAATACGTTCCCGAGATACGGGGCACCGAAACGTATTATTACAGGGATGAAAGCTTGCCGTTCGCCAATTTGATCCACAAATACCTGATTGAAGCGACCGGCTTTCCCGACCGCGGGGTGAGAAAGGAACGGTTTCGCGTTGTCACGGCGACGTCAATGCCTGCAGTTCTGCTGGAGATCGGATACTTGTCCAACCCGGCAGAAGAGGCGGAAATGTTTGACGAGCAATTCCAGGAACGGGTCGCCCGGGCGATTGTCGCCGCGATCAAAGAATACCTGGGCATGAAATAGCTTTTCTTACGCTGGGGAGGAATGGCCATGCCGAAAAGATGGATCAACATCGCCGTTACGCTTCTGGCTTTCGCCATCGTAACGGCGGCTTGCGGAAAACCGCAGTTGCCGGAAAACCATACGGCGGGCGCTGCCGGACGATCCGTGCCGGAACTTGCGGAACAGCCGGAAAATATCAAGCGGGAGGCAATCGTGAAAACGTACTTCGGCAACGCCCAGGGAGACCGTCTCGTGGAACGGACGGCCAAGATTTCATACAGCGGGCGGGAAATCTATTTGGCTGCGCTCAATGCGCTGAAAACGAGCCCGGAAGAGGAACTGGTACCGCTGTTTCAGGGCGTTACTTTCCTTTCTGCCGAGCTTGCCGACGATACGCTGACCGTTGATCTGTCCCTGGACGAAAACGGCCGTTTGGGAGCGTCGGGCGAGCAATTGGCGCTTAAAGCGCTGCAAATGACATTGTTTCAATTCGATGAAATCAACCGGATTGAAATCCTGGTCGAAGGGGAACGGACGGACAGTTTGATGGGACATGTGGATTTGCCTCATCCCATCACGAGATCGAGCATGTAACGCGGGGTTTTAAGGTACATAGGTTTCAGGGTGTATATCTGGAGAGGAGAAATGGAATGGATCGGAGAGCTGTATTCATGAAACAAACAATGGCCCTCTTGCTGGTTTTGGCCATGATGTGGGGACAGGTTGCCCGGGCCGAAGAAGACGAAACGGCCTCATCCGCGCCGCGTATGAGTTTTACCGATGTTCCCGCTGCCCATTGGGCTATTAAACATGTCACCAAGCTGGCGTTGCTCGGAATCATCACGGGCTACGAAGACGGCAGTTTCAGACCGGACAATCAAGTTTCACAGCAGGAAGTTATTGCGATGGTCATCCGGATGATGGGGCTGGAGGACGAAGCGCTGAGAGACAATACGGATTATGTGCTTCCCCCAAGCATGCAAACGGGCGATTTCTTCAAGCCTTACGTCGCCAAGGCGCTGGACAGCAATTTGCTGAAAATTGAGGAGGAAAGCGGATCGGAATCCTCTGCCGGATGGGGTACCCGAAGCGCTTCCCGCGAATGGGTGGCCAAAGTGGTCATCCGCGCGTTGGGACAAGAAAGCGAAGCCGCCAAGCTGGCGGACACGGCAACATCCTTTAGCGATAACCGGGACATTTCCGCATCGGCTCTTGGTTACGTGAATGCGGCGGTACAATTGCAGATCGTCACCGGTTTTGAGGACGGCAGTTTCAAGCCTCAGGGAGCGGTAACCCGGGCCCAGATGGCGACATTTTTAAGCCGTGCGGACCAATATTTGGAGAACCGTTCGAGCCGCGTTGCGATCGGGTACGTCAAGCAACTTGAAGACCGCAAGCTGGAACTGTCCGGTGCGGGAGGGCAGGCGGCCGAATTCGCCTTAAGCAATCAAGTTGTCCTTTATGATTCGAAGGGCGACCGCATTCCCAGCTCGTTTATTCAGCCGGGCGCGAAAGTTTACGTCATTCATGACAACGGGACCGCCTACTATGTGGAAGATCTGAACGAACGGCAAACAAGTGAAACCGTTTCGGGAGTTCTCTCTCAGGTGAATCTGGAACGTCTTCATCTGACGATCGTCAACGAAACCGGAACGCAAACGTACAACATTTCCAGAACGGTTTCGATCGTCGACCGGGACGGGAAAGGTTGGAGTTTGGGCGCATTAATCAACGGGAGCCGGTTGGAACTGGTCAAGACGGGCGATACGGTGGAGCAAATTATCATCAAATCGGTTCCCGCAAACAAATCCGGTGAAGCGATGCTGGTATCCGTAGATTTGAACGGCGCCAAAATCACCTGGCTCGACACTGCGACCAATCAGACGGAGTCGTGGGCATACACCGGAGAAACAAGTTTTCTGTACAACGGCAACGTCATTTCTCCGGAACAGCTCAACCCGGGCGACAACGTCCAATATACGGTGGAAAACGATGTCCTCACCTCCCTGATCGTGACCAAAGCGGTGGTTGAACCGCAAGGCACGGCGGATGAGGGGATTCTGGAAAGCTTTGATCTGGCGAAAAAAATTATCACGATTACGACACCCGATAACGAATTGCGCGCTTACCGCCTCGCCGATAACGCACAGGTCGTGATCGAAGGTTTGCCAAGCGCAAGCCTGGGCGACTTGATGCCGGGCGACAATCTGAAGATAGAGCTTTTGAACAACGCGGCCAAAAAAATAACGATCGTCAACCGTTCCGTTAAAGCCAATCTGATGTCGACGATCATCAACTACGATCCGGATTTGAAAGTGTTGACGGTGGAAGGCGCATCCGGCGGTCTGAACGCATACAAATTAACTTCGTCGACGAATATCGTCTATGACGGCAATTCGGTGACGCTGGACAATTTCAGCACTTTCTTCCTCAAAGGGAAAAAAGTGGATATTACCGCTTCGGGCGATACGTTGGTCAGCATCCGCATGGCTATGAGATACGATGGCACGATTACGAGCATCAATACCAAAACGAACGATTTGACGTTGAAATTGGAAGACGGCAACATCTTCACGTTCAAACTGGCGACATACACCGGTGTCAGTATTCCCGGAGTCACGAACGCCACGCTGGCCGCTTTAAAACCCGGCGACGAAGTCAGGGTCATGCTCAATCCGACCCAGGATCAGGTAAACAACGTGACCGTGCGCAGATCGGTCATTTACCGCGTGGAGTCCAAAAGTGAAAATTCCAACCAAATCACGGTGAAAGAGCCGTTCGGCCCGACGGTCACCTATTCGCTCGGTTCCGGAACACCGGTTTATTCCCAGGCGCAAACGTCACTCACATTGAACGATATCGTTCCGGGGGCGCTGTTAAACGTCTCCTTGTTCGGTTCTTCGATCGACAAAATTACGGTGCTGAATCCCGTGCGCGGGAAAATTACAGCCATCGATACGGCCGGCAAAAAGTTGACCATTCAAAATTACAATCAGGCTTCCGTGACCGTCGCGTTGAACGAAAATCCGAACATCGTTCAGAACGGTCAAGTATTGAGCGGAATCGGCGCCTTAAAAGCCGGCGACCGGGTCGAGGTCGTAACCGATCCGAACGGCAAAGTGCACGTCCATGTCGCCACGGCGATGAAACGGGTTGTCTCCTCTTATAGCGCATACGACGGGAAGCTCGTATTAAAACGGGAAAACATAGGAGATGAAACGGATTTCAAATTTATGCCGAACGCCTATGTCCATGACAGAGGGCAAGTCATTCTCCCGAACTATCTGTACGAGCCGAACGAAGTGATGGTATACGTGCTGGATGGCAAAATTATGGAACTGGAGCGACTGAAGTAAACGCCAAAGCATTGCCGCCCGGAATTTATTTCCCGGGCGGTGTTTTCATGCGCGCCCGGCAAGGGCGCCATCTCCGGGGCGAAAGTCCTTGTTAAAACAACAGGGTGCGAAGCTGTCAAAAAAAAGCCGCAACGCTGTGAATCGGGCGCATTGCGAAGCGGCCGCGATTCCGTTAAACTGTTGCTTGAAACCGGCGGGTGAAGATGAAATGCCATAGTGCAGGCGTCGTATGAAGGGAGGCTGCCGGACACATGAACCGCAAGCAAATGCGCCACATTTTGGATACGATCGGCGGGATGTTTCCCGATGCGCATTGCGAGCTTAACCATTCGAATCCGTTTGAACTGACCATCGCCGTCATATTGTCCGCCCAGTGCACGGATCAGACCGTAAATAAGGTGACCGCTTCGCTCTTCCGGAAATACAGGACTCCGGAAGACTATATTTCGGTGCCTGTGGAGCAACTCGAACAGGACATCCGCAGCATTGGCCTGTACCGCAACAAAGCCAAACACATTCAACAGCTTTGCAAAATGTTAATCGAGAAATATGACGGTCAAGTGCCGGAAACGTTCGAGAAGCTCGTGGAATTGCCGGGGATTGGCCGCAAGACGGCCAATGTCATCGTCTCGAACGCGTTCGGAGTGCCGGCGATTGCGGTAGACACCCACGTGGAAAGGGTCGCCAAACGTTTGGGGATCGCCTCTTCCGATGACTCAGTATTGGAAGTGGAAAAAAAACTGATGAAGCTCGTGCCGCAGGAAGAATGGACGCAAACCCATCACCGGCTCATTTTTTTCGGACGCTATCACTGTAAAGCGCAAAATCCCCAATGCGAAATTTGCCCCTTGCTGGAAAAGTGCGGCGAAGGGAAAAAACGTATGAAAAATCCGAAGATCAGGAAATCTAAGGAAGCGTGAGTTGTTCAACAGGCCATTCGATATTCGATACAAAAAAGGGAAGAGGTATTCAAAATATGAAATGCATATCGGTGTACACCAATAATTTTGAAGTGTTTTCCAACATTTACGAACAGATTTTGCAAACGCCGCTTGCCGACAATGAAGAAACGGTCGTGGAAGGAGTTACGGTCAGCGAATCGGGCGAAGTGCCGGAAAACTATCTGGAGCGTATGCGCCAAAAACCGGAAGTCGTCGTGATGAAATTGAAAAATAAAAACGTGATGATCCTTCAGCACGGCGAAGTATTTGAAATACTTCTTCCCGACAAGGAAAGTGTGGTACACTAGAAACCGGATGAATTTCGGTTTCTTTTTTTTGGTGAAATCATGTTGGGAGAAGGATAGACGAAATGGACAACAGGGCAATGAACGGCAAGCTTCAAAGCGCGGAAATGATCAACCGACTCATCGGCATGATGGAGAAAGCGGGAGATGCGATTCATGCCGCGAAAATGCGGCAACTTTACGATAAAATGGGCAGGAATCGGCTGGTGATCGCATTTTGCGGCCATTTTTCCGCCGGCAAATCCACGTTGATCAACCGCTTGTGCGGCAACGACTTGTTGCCTTCAAGCCCGATTCCGACAAGCGCGAACGTTGTGATGATTTATGATGGGGAACCGGGCGCCGTCGTCGCGCATCGCGGCGGCCATGACAACACCGGGGCCGCCGTTCGCCGGGAGGTGCCGTTGGCGCGGCTCGCCGAATATTGCAAAGACGGCGAAAATATCGAGACGGTGGAGATTCGTTATCCGCTCGATTGGTTGGGAAAGCAGGCGGTTTTAGTGGATACTCCCGGGATCGACTCGACGGACGATGCGCATCGGATGTCGACGGAGTCGGCGTTGCATTTGGCCGATGCCGTGTTTTATGTGATGGATTATAACCATGTGCAGTCGGAAACCAATTTTGCTTTCACGAAGCAACTGTCGGAATGGGGCAAACCTTTCTACTTGATTGTGAATCAGATCGACAAGCATAACGAAGCGGAATTGCCGTTTGACGCATACCGGCAATCGGTCGGGGAAGCGTTCGGAAACTGGAACATCAAACCGGATGGAATATTGTTTATTTCTCTGAAAAATATGATGCATCCCCATAACGAATGGGAGAAGCTCCGATGGCTGATCAAACGGCTGGTCTCCTTGCGTGAATCGTTGTCGGCTTACAGTGTCCGGCAATCGTGTGTCCGGTTGGCGGAATCTCATGCGGACTTCGCCGCCCGGCGGCATGACGCGCATAAATCCCGATTGTCAGCGGCAATCGGAGAAAAAAATCTTGATGCCGGGAAAGAAGAAGCGAAGAGGGAACGGCTCGAGCAGGAAATCGCGAAATTGCGGAGAGCGGGGGAACAGCTTCGCGACCGGTTGCGGCGGGAGATTGCTGCGGTCATCGAGAACGCGATGATTATGCCCGCTGCCACCCGCGATTTGGCGCATCACTATTTGCAAAGCCGCAAGCCGGGGTTTAAAGTGGGATGGATCGGCAGAGCGAAACAAACCGCCAGGGAGATCGCGGCAAGGGAAAAGGCGTTTTGCGACGATGTTTCGGAAAAAGTCAAAGTTCACCTGGAATGGCACGTCAAGCAGGAGTTGAAAAAGGCGCTTGAGGCGATACCGCTTCCCGTGGACAGTTGGTCGGACCGTATCGAACAATGCACGGTAGAGATCACGCCCCGGCTTTTGGCTGACAAGGTCCAGGAAAGCGCCGGATTTACCGACGAGTATACGATGACGTACTGCCGCCGGTTGGCCGCCGACATCAGGGAGGAATACCGGCGCAAAAGTTTTGAAATCATCGAAGAACTTGCGGCGGCTTACGCCGGGCAAGCGGCCGGGGAGGCGGAGCAAGCCGAAAAGGAGCTTGCCTTGCTGAACGAGCGAATGCGCGATTACCGGGAACTGAAGAAGATGGAAGAAGCGGAAAGGGAATACCGCAGACAGCTGGCCGCTCTTGTCGAGGCGAACGGCAATCCTGACCGGCCGGAACTGCCGGATCTGCAGCGGTACACACCCGATGAGGCGGACCGGACGGCAAACGGTAAGCGGCAGGAATTGGCGCGCGAACGCCATCATTCGCCCGACCAGGCGGCAGGATATGACCGTGCGGCAGAGGGGGATGAGTGTCGCGGCCATGGGAGAGCGGCGGTTTCTTCTGCAAGCGGGCTTTCTGCAGGGGTCGTCCCGGACAAAACCCGTAATGCCGGCGGTATGCCCGTCTCCGATCGCGGACACCAGGACCGGTTGCGAAATACGGCGGACAGGCTGAATCTGGCGGCACGTTGCCTTTCCGGCATTCCGGCCATGAAAGGAGCCGTCGGAGCGATTCGGGAGAAGGAGATGCGCTTTCGCAACCGCTCCTTTACGATATCGTTGTTCGGCGCGTTCAGCGCCGGAAAATCGTCGTTTGCCAACGCGTTGATGGGTGAACGGATCTTGCCGGTCTCGCCGAATCCGACGACTGCGGCAATCAACCGGATTGTGCCGCCCCGCGAAGGTTGGGAACACGGCAGTGCCCGCGTAGTGTTCAAAACTCCGGAACAAATCGAGGAAGATGTGAAACATTCTTTGCAAGTTTTGGGCATAAAAAGCGACAGCATGGCTTCCTCGTTGCAATTTATCGAAACGCTGGAGCCTTCCCGGATCAGCGGTCGGGCCAAGCCTCATTATGCGTTTCTGCGCGCGGTCAAGGAAGGGTGGGATGAGGCAAAACATCGGCTCGGCAGCGAACTGAAGGTTGGCCCGGAGCAATTTTCCCAATACGCGGCGGAAGAACGCAAAGCTTGTTTCGTGGAATTTATCGAGCTGTTTTCCCGCAACCCGCTGACGGAACAAGGCGTTATTCTGGTGGATACTCCCGGGGCGGATTCCATCAATGCGCGGCATACGGGCGTCGCCTTTAATTATATGAAAAACGCCGATGCGATTTTGTTCGTCACTTACTACAATCACGCGTTTTCCCATGCCGACAGGGAATTGTTGCTGCAACTCGGAAGAGTCAAGGACAGCTTCGAACTGGACAAAATGTTTTTTATCGTCAACGCGGCCGATTTGGCGGCAAATGAAGAAGAATTGCAGGCGGTGGTCGGACATGTGGAAAAAAATTTGCTGGAACACGGAATCCGCCACCCGCGCATTTATCCGGTATCGAGCCAGATGGCGGCGGCGGCAAAACAAAACCGCGATCCGGAAAGGTTGCGGCAATCGGGGATCGAAAAGTTCGAACGCGATTTTCTACGGTTCATTCTGGACGAATTGACCGAATTGGCGGAACGTTCGGCCCGGTTCGAACTGGAGCGGTCGGCCGCCATCCTGGAGGAATGGATCGCGGGTATGCGCGAAAGCGAAGCGCGCAGGCTGGAGCGTATTGCGGAACTTGACCGGGCGTTGTCGGAAGCGTTGAAAATGTTTGAAGATCATCCGGATACGTCCGCGGACGAACAGGAAATCGTCCGGGAAATCGGCGAGTTGTTGTATTATGTGAAACAGCGGAACGGATTCCGATTCGGGGAATTGTTCAACCTCGCTTTTAACCCGGCTTCCGTTCGCGATGACGGAAATACGAGACAAATGATGCTTGCCGCCTGGAACGAACTGGTTCGTTTCGTAACCTTCGATTTGTCGCAGGAAGTATTGGCGACAACGCTGCGGGTGGAAAACTTTATGCAGCGCCTGCTTGAAAAACGGTTCCGCAGTTGGAACGGGAAGATCGCGGCCTTGCTTCCTTCTTACCGCAGCGGCCAATGGACCGCACCCGCTTTTGAAACCCCGGAACTCAGGGACATTCCGCAAGAAGAGACCGCGATGGATCCCCGGTGGCTGTCCGGTCATTACAAGAACGGAAAACAGTTCTTTGAAGGGGAAGGCAAACGGAATTTGCGCGATAGTCTTGAGCCGGTCGTCAGCAGGATGGCTTCCGGTTACGTGGAAGGACAATCTCAAATTTTAACGGAAGCGTATCTGTCCCAATACCGCGCGCAGGCAAACAGCCTGGCCCAAAAACTGCAGGAGTCCGTTCTGGAGCACGCGCAAGGTTTGCGGGAAGCGTTGGAGATGAAAGCGGACATGGCACAATTGGAACAGGCGCTGGACCATTTGCAACGAATCATTTCCGGGCCCCGGGCTTCCGACCGGCCGGCCTTGGATCCGATACCCGAACAAGTTTAGAAGCAGGTTCTTATATTTTCATGATATGGATGGAAATGGAGCGGTAAACGGCGCTTTTTCAAGCAATTTGTGTTTAAAAGCCATATTATGGCTAATTATACCGATTGCCCGCGTCTTACGATGGTGGTAAGATTCCTACAGTAAAAATTGCCGTCGCCTGGAGGGGGTATTCTTTTATAAGCCCAAAAGCGCAAGTTGGCGGATCCGGTAATACAATACGAAAATGCGGCCATGCCTCTGGCCGATATCCGGTTTGCGGGCTGTCCGCCTCCGGATTCGCCGGAGGATGGCCGATTGATCTGGCACAAGCTCTGCTTTGCAGAGCTTTCTATTGCTTTAGGGGGGTTTATTCTGTGGTGTAAGGGCATACAAGGAAATTTGAACATGTATTAGGAAAAGATGGAAAGATGAAGTTTGCGATCTAAGTTATGCTCTGCGGGGCGTTCGGGAGGTCTTTTGCGTGGGGGTTTTAAAACAGCTCAAAGACTATTACTGGGGAGAAAAACGGTATTTTTTCCTGTCTATCATCTCGTTGATTTTCGCAACGGCGCTCGGACTTGTCTACCCGAATTTGTTGCGGTATTTGATCGATGAAGTGATTATAGCGGGAAAGTTTCATCTTGTTCCCGTTTTGGCCGTTCTGGTTGTCGTCGTTGTGACCGTCAAAGGTTCCATGATGTTTCTGCAAGGTTTTTTCGGGGGCAAACTGGGAAACAAATTCGCTTATCATATGCGAAACGCCTTATATGAAAAGTTGCAGTACTTGTCCTTTCAATATTACGACAAGGCGCGCACAGGGGATTTGATGTCGCGTCTGACCGCCGATCTGGAAGCGGTCCGCCAATTTTTGGCCTTCGGTTTTGCGCACCTCTTGAATGTGGTGTTGATGGTCGGTTTCGGCGGGGCGATGATGTTGTCGATGAACTGGCAACTGACGCTGATCGCTCTCGTCACCATGCCGTTTTTGTTGTTTTTCGCCTTTCGGTTCGAAAGCAAAGTTCATCCGGCGTTCCGTTCGATCCGCAAGTCGTTCAGCCAACTGACGACGGCGGTTCAGGAAAATATTACCGGAGTGCGGACGGTGAAAGCCTTCGCCCGGGAACCGCACGAAGTGGAGAAATTTTCCATGCACAGCGACAATTACAGAATAACCAATATCGAGACGTCCCATTTATGGGCGAAATATTTTCCTCTGATGGAATTGCTGGCGAATATGAGCGTCGTGATATTGCTTGGGGTCGGCGGCCTGATGGTCATTCGCGGTTCGATGTCGTTGGGCGAGCTGGTGGCTTTTTTCAGTCTGATCTGGTACATTATCGGTCCCATGTGGGGGCTTGGTTATCTGATTAACAACTATACGCAATCGAAAGCGGCGGGAGAACGGATTCTGGAAATTTTGCATCACTATATTCACGTGCAGGACCGGGATAACGCGGAAGCGCTTCAGACAGAGCATGTAAAAGGGCATGTCAGGTTTGAACACGTCACGTTTGCCTATCCGGAAACGCAGCCGGCTTTGTACGATTTCAACCTCGATGCCAAGCCGGGATCCGTGATCGGTTTGCTCGGCGGAACCGGTTCCGGCAAATCGACGGTCATTCAGTTGCTTATGCGGGCTTACAACGTAAAAGATGGCCGCATCACGATTGACGGCAAGGACATTCAGGATGTGACGATCGAGAGCCTGCGCCGGCAAATCGCCGTTGTGTTCCAGGAGACGTTCCTTTTCTCCGCATCGATCCGGAACAATATCGCATACGGGAATCGCGACGTGTCCATGGATGAAATCATCCGCGCGGCCAAACTGGCCAAAGCGCATGATTTCATCATGGAACTGCCGCAAGGGTACGATACGATCGTGGGGGAACGGGGACTTGGATTGTCCGGCGGGCAAAAACAACGGATTGCCATCGCCCGCGCCTTGTTGAAAAATCCGAAAATTCTCGTCCTTGACGATGCGACGAGCGCCGTCGACATGGAAACCGAGCAAGCGATTCAAGCCGGTTTCAGCGAAGTGATGAAAGACAGAACGACATTTATTATCGCCCACCGGATTTCGTCGCTCAGACATGCCGACGAAATTATCGTCCTCGATAAAGGCCGCGTTGTTCAAAGGGGCACGCATGAGCAACTGCTCCGCGAAGAGGGGCCGTATCTGGAAACGTACAAAATCCAGTACGCTGATCATCCCGATATCGCGGAAGCGCGGGGGATGATCGCCGTTGCGGAAGCGGACCGCAAACAGAGGAGGGAAGCGTTGTGAAAAAAGGAAAAACCGCTCAGCAGGCAGAGGAGCGGCAATCCGGTTCCGCTCAACAGAATGCGGCGCAGGAGCGTTTTGTCTATCAGGACGACGAAGTGCTGGAAAAAAAGTTCGACTGGGGTCAAATCCGCCGGTTATCCCGTTATGTGAAGCCGTATGCCAGGCAAATGGTCCCGATCATACTCGTGATGATGACTGTCGGAGCGATTACGAAACTGACCATTCCGCTTTTGATCAGCCAGGCGATCGACGGGGGGATCGGAGAAAAAAATACGCGGATTTTGTGGATCACAGTGGCCGCGATGTCGGCTTTGTATGTCGTTCAATGGCTTGCCAACGTCTATCGCATCAAATATACCAACATGATCGGACAACGGGTCATTTACGATTTGCGCGGCGATCTTTTCCGGCATATTCAAAAATTGTCGTTCCGGTTTTTTGATAAACGTCCCGCCGGTTCGGTGTTAGTCCGTATTACGAACGACGTGAATTCCTTGCAGGACTTGTTTACGAACGGCGTTGTCAATATGATGATCGATATTGTGCAACTGTTCGGGATCATTGCGATCCTGTTGTTCATCAACTTCAAGCTGGGATTGGCGATCATGATCACGGTTCCCGTCATGTTTTTTGTTTCGACGTCATTGCGGCTGAAAATCCGGCGCGCCTGGCAAGTGTTGAGAATCAAGCAGTCGCGGATCAACGCGCATCTGAACGAATGTATTCAAGGGATTCGCGTTACGCAGGCGTTCACCCAGGAAAAAGAAAATATCCGGTATTTCGAAGGGATGAACAGGGATAACCGCAAGTCCTGGGACAGGGCGGTCGCGCTGAACCAAACTTTCGGTCCTTTAATCGAGTTTACGGGAGCGGTTGGATATTGCATTTTGTTCGTTTATGGGGCATATTTAATTCAGCGCGGTGAAATCACAGTCGGCTTGCTGGTGGCTTTTGCGAATTATATCGGAAATTTCTGGGAACCGATCAACCGGCTGGGCCAAATGTATTCGCAGCTGTTGGTGGCGATGGCTTCATCGGAACGCATTTTCGAGTTTATGGATGAAAAACCTTCTGTCGCCGAGAAGCCGGGAGCGGCACCGTTGCCGGTCATTAAAGGCGACATCCGCCTGGAGAATATCGTGTTCGAATATGAGCCCGGACGGCCCGCCTTAAGAGGGATTGATCTGGAAATCCAATCGGGCAGTTCGATCGCTCTGGTCGGGCATACCGGTTCCGGCAAAAGCACAATCATTAACCTGTTGTGCCGTTTCTACGATCCCACGCAAGGACGGGTGCTGGTTGACGGTTATGACATTCGCGACGTGACGCTGCACAGTTTGCGTTCGCAAATCGGGATCGTTTTGCAGGATACGTTTATTTTTTCGGGAACGATCCGGGAAAATATCCGTTTCGGGAGACTCGATGCGACGGATGAGGAAGTGGAGCAGGCGGCGAAAGCGGTATATGCCCACGACTTTATCATCGGCTTGCCGGATGGTTATGACACGCAGGTGGAAGAGCGGGGGAGCGTATTGTCGATGGGTCAACGCCAGCTTATTTCGTTCGCCCGGGCGCTGCTCGCCAATCCCCGTATTCTTATCCTGGACGAAGCGACCGCCAGCATCGATACGGAAACCGAACTGAAAATTCAGGAAGCGCTGAAGACGCTTCTTGCGGGCAGAACGTCCATCATCATCGCGCATCGCCTGTCCACGATCCGGCACGCGGATCAAATTGTTGTCCTCGATCACGGGCGGATCATGGAGACGGGCAACCACGAAGAATTGATGAGGCGCCGCAAAATATATTACGGCTTGATCCAGGCGCAGTTCAGGCTGTTAAAGGAAGCGGCTGGATAATATCGGGATAATATGCTGGATAATATCGGGATAATATATTGTGTTAAAATATATTGTTTTAAAATATATTGTTTTGACATATTGCTGCTGCGATATATATTGTTTCGATATATTATCGTGATATACTATTTTAGATAGATTTCAATGCGGTATATTGTTACGATATATTATCTTGATACATTGTTGCGATATATCTCATTACGATATATTGTTGCGATATATTGTCTTGATATATTATTCGCGATATATTTTGTCACGATATATTTGTTGTGATATATTTTGTTGTTATATATTTTTGCGGTTGCCGGAAAGGAGTTTATCGTATGGCAGGATTTGGTTGGTGCAGAGGAATTGAAGATGCCGCATTGCTCAAAGAACTCGGATTTGATTTTATCGAGTGCAGAGTGACGGACTTGCAATTGGAGAACACGGAAGAAACAAAAAAACGTTTGCCATTGTATTTGCAAAGCCCGCTGCCGGTAAAAGCGTTCAATGTGCTGTTTCCGGGGGAAATCTCCGTCGTCGGACCCGCGGCGGATGCCCAACGCATACGTACATATATTGGACGTGTGGCCGAGACGCTCTCCCGGATCGGCGCGGAAATTGTCGTTTTCGGTAGCGGCAGGTCGCGCAACATCCCTGAAGGTTGGGAGCGGAAACGCGCGGAAGAGCAAATCGTCCAACTGTTGAATTGGATTGCAGACGAATTTCAGGGTACCGGGCTCACGTTAGCGATCGAACCGCTCAACCGCAAAGAATCGAACATTATTAACAGCGTTGCGGAAGGCGTTCAGTTCGCCCGGCAGGTCAACCGTAAAGAAATTCGCGTCCTAGCTGATTTTTACCATATGGATGAAGAGGGGGAAGACTTGGGCACCCTGGTCGTCAACAAAGATTGGCTCGCCCACATTCATGTCGCCGATACAGGGCGTTTGTCGCCGGGCACGGGTTCCTATCCTTACGATGTATTTGTTTCCAACTTGCACGAAGCGGGTTACAACGGTTTGATATCGGCGGAATGTACCGTAAACGATCCAAGGACCGAACTCGAAAACGGGCTGCGTTTCCTTAAAGAAAAATGGAGCCAATATGTGTAACGAAGATATGTTGTGTAATATGTGTAACAAAGAAGTATTTGCAACAAAGAAAAATGTGTAACAAAGAAATAAAATGTATAACGAAGAAATAAGTGTAACAAAGAAAGAAGGGGCTGTCCCGTAAGTCAATTGATCTGGGGCAGCTCCTTTTTCATGTTGTACAGGGAATTGCTTTTCACGGATGGGGGCGATGAGTTTCCGGTCGCTGTTGCAGGATGTGTTCCTATGATTGTTTTATAGTTGTGATTGTTTTTTAGTCGTGATTGTTTTTGGTCACGATTGTTTTTTGGTCATGATTGTTTTTTGGTCGGCATACACCGTTCTAAGGCGGTCACAAACTCTTGCGCCCATACTCCGCCGCCCCCTCTTGCAACCTGTTCTTGACCCGGAGCTAATCCGTCCAACGAATCGTACAAACGTTATTTGGCCAATTTCCCCTCATTTCCCGAATTAAGGAACCTGAGAAACGTTATTGCCCCATTTTTACTCAAAAAAGACGTCAATCGGAGCCAATAGTGTTATCAGGATTCGTTAAAATTTTAAAAGGCCCATTTTTGCAGGAATAACGTTATCTGGATTCTTTAGGAGCTCCGGCTGACATCCCATCGGCTGACATCCCATCCCTCACCGGCAAATCTTTAGCCAAAACGGGTGAAAGTTATACGTTGGACAAAAAGAAACAGGTTTGTGTCAAAGAAACAGGATTGCGTCAAATAATCGGATTTGCATCAACAGATCGGGGTTGTGATAAAGAAGCGGATTTGCGTCAAAGAAACGGATTGGCGTCAAAAATCGGGTTTCCGTGAGACAAAGAAGTTATGCCAAGTTCTGGCGCCAAGTTCCGCCGATGTTAACCCGGGCTTCCCGATAAGGGAGCTTTTTTTGGCCATGCCTTTGAATGCAGGATTGCCGGTCGCAAGTTGCAAAACGGGTGAAGAACATTTACTCTTTAAGTATTGAATGCGAAAGACGCAAGGGAGGCTTAGCTTTGAGATCATCCGCATGGCTCTGGCGAATAACCGGTACGTTGGCTCTCTTGACGACCTTACTCTTTATCGCGGGATTCATTTACGCTGTCCGCGCTACGATGTTTCCTGAGGCATCCGGTAAGGGCATGTCGCCGGAAGAAGTAAGACAGGAAGAACGGCTGTCTTCCGGCGATAAGGTGCAAATTGTGGCTTTGGGGGATTCCTTGACAAGAGGTACCGGCGACCAGGAGGGAAAGGGATATGTCGGCAGGGTACGGGACAAAATGGAGGAAAAACTGAACAAGCCCGTATATGTTTTGGCGAATTATTCGGTTAGCGGGTACAGGACCGAACAACTGCTTTACGATGTTCAGCATCGGAGCGAGGTGCCGCTGTCGATCTCCAAGGCGGATCTGATCATGTTGACGATCGGCGGCAACGATTTGTTCGCTTTCGCTGTTGGAAGCAGCGAATCTGCACCCGGGGAACAGGGAGAAATGGACCCGCAGCAAGCAAAGGTGCGTATGCCGGAAGCCGTTACCCGATTGGAGCAGCTGTTTGCCGCCGTCGCGGAAGCGAATTCCCGTGCCGTTATTTTATATTTGGGACTGTATAATCCTTTTTTGGATATTGACGATACGGGAGAAATTTCGCTTGTGGTCGACGAATGGAACCGTAAAGCGTTCGAAATCGCCAACCGTTATCCCAATATGATTGTTGTGCCGACTTATGATTTGTTTGAATATCAATTGTCAAAATATTTGTACAGCGACCATTTTCACCCGAATCGGGAAGGTTATGAACGGATCGCCGAACGGATTATGCAAGTGTTGGAATAAGCACAGTGATGGAACCAACGCAGAGTAGGAACCAGCACAGTTGTTGGAACCAACGCAGAGTTGGAACAAACACATTATTGGAACCAACACTGTGGCACGCGAATACCGGACGGAATAAAGGGGGACCGGCAATGACAGGAAAAGATGTCGTGTTGTCCGTGCGCAACCTGCGAAAAAAAATCGGCCGCCGCGACATTATCAAAGATATTTCCTTTGACGTGTACGCGGGGGAAGTATTCGGTTTCCTCGGTCCGAACGGAGCGGGGAAAACGACGACGATCCGCATGTTGGTCGATCTGATTAAACCGACAGGCGGTTCCGTTGAAGTATGCGGAATTGATGTACATAAACGGCATAATGAAGCTCTCAGGCAAGTCGGTTGCATAGTGGAAAATCCCGAATTGTACGGTTATTTAACCGGTTGGGAAAACCTCGAACATTTTGCCCGGATGATACCGGGCGTGACCGTTGAACGGATTCGGGAAGTGACGGAAATTGTCGGACTGGACAAGCGGATCCACGACCGGGTGAAAACTTATTCGCTGGGCATGCGCCAACGTCTCGGCATTGCCCAGGCATTGCTGGGCCGTCCGCGGTTATTGATTCTCGACGAACCGACCAACGGCCTGGACCCGCAAGGAATCAAGGAGATGCGGCAATTCATACGGGACTTGGCGGCCGACGGGCTGAGCGTGTTTGTTTCCAGCCACCTGTTGGGAGAAGTCCAGCAAATGTGCGACCGGGTCGCCATCATCAGCCGCGGCCGCGTCATCGCAAGCGGCCAGGTCGGCGAATTGCTTTCCGCTCTTGACCGGAGAGTCGTATGGCGTGTGGAACCGTTCGACCGGGGACGGGACCTTTTGGCCCGGCAGGAGGACATTACCGTATTGCCTGGCGAACCGGGCGGCGGGGTCCCGGCCGTTGCGGATGAGGCTTATGAAGAGGCGGACGGGATGGCAGGAATCGGCCCCAGGCCCATTGTGACCCGGATGAATCCCGCGCGGATCCCGCAACTGAATGCCATGCTTGTGCGGGCAGGGGTTGAAGTGTTTTCCATTGAATTGAAACACCCCTCGCTGGAAGATTTATTTTTACGCCTGACGGAGGGGGAGAGTGTTGGTTAGCCTTTATTCGCTCATACAAAACGAAACGGTAAAAATGTTGAAAAAGAAACGGTTTCTGGTTGTCATTCTGATTCTCCTCGTACTGATTCCGGTTTTTGTCTATGCGCAGATGAAGATCGCGGAAGACGTGCGCAGGCAATTCGGGACAGACGATTGGAGGGTGAGAACGCAGCAGCAGATTATCGACTATACGAACAGCCTGGCCAGCAACCGGGTGCCGGAAGAATGGAAGAAATGGCGCCGCGTGCAAATTCAGCTTTTGCAATATGCGCTCGACCACAATATCAATCCCCAGGATCCGAGTGGAGTGACGTTTGCGCGCGATTTTATGCAAAATGCGATGAGTTTGTTCATTCCGCTCCTGGTGGCCGTCATTTCGTCCGACATCGTTTCCGGCGAACATGCTGCGGGAACGATGAAACTGCTGTTAACGCGCCCCGTACGGCGGTGGAAAATATTGATGAGCAAATTGATCACGATTGTATGTTTTGTATCGTTAATCGTCTTTGTCACCGGGGTGTTGGCGTACTTGATTTCCGGACTCGCTTTCGGTTACCGGGGGTGGACGGCGCCGGTGTTAACCGGTTTTCGTCTTAACGGGGCGGAAGTCGACTTTTCTTACGTTCACGCCGTGCCGCAATGGCTTTATTTGTTAATGCAATACGGCCTGGCCTGGTACTCGAACCTGGTTGTCGCCTGCCTGACGCTGATGGTGTCCGTACTGGTGCGCAGCACGGCAGCCGGGATGGGAATTATGATGGCCACGTTGATTTCCGGTTCGATCCTCGTTAATATGGTGTCTACCTGGGAGAGCGCCAAATATTTGTTTATGGTCAATCTGGAAACCGTCGTCTATCTGACGGGCTCTCTCCCGCCCATTGAAGGCATGACCTTGCCTTTTTCGCTCACCGTATTGACCGTGTGGGCGCTGGCGGGACTTGTCATATCCTTCATCGTCTTTACAAGAAAAGACATTTTGAATTAAAAAAAGGGAAATTTTTGGTATAATGCTAACTAGCCATCAAAAAGGAGGCGCGTGAATGGCCGAACAACTGGAATTGTTTGCAGGGGAAAAAACCGAAGCCGACTACGGCGCCGATGATATTCAAGTATTGGAAGGACTTGTTGCCGTCCGCAGAAGACCGGGCATGTATATAGGCAGTACCGGCTCATCCGGACTGCATCATCTGGTCTGGGAAATCGTCGATAATGCGGTAGACGAACATCTCGCCAAGCATTGCACCCGCATCGACGTCACCCTGCATAAGGACGGATCGATTACGGTGGAGGATAACGGGAGAGGCATTCCGACGGAGATGCACAAGATCGGGATCCCGACCCCGCAGGTCGTGTTTACGATTTTGCATGCGGGCGGCAAGTTTGGAGGAGGAGGTTACAAGAAATCCGGCGGATTGCACGGGGTCGGCGCGTCCGTGACCAATGCGCTGTCCGAATGGCTGGAAGTGGAAATATACCGCGACGGAAAAATACACCGGCAACGGTTTGAATATTGGGTCGATGAGCAAGGCAAAGAGCATGTGGGCGAACCGGTCACCGGGCTGGAAGTGACCGGAACGACACAAAAGACCGGGACGAAAATCACGTTTAAACCGGATTCGCGCGTATTCACCGGCGGAATTTCGCTCAATTACGACACCATTGCGGAGCGGCTGCAAGAAATTGCTTTTCTCAATTCCGGACTTCAGATTCATTTGTCGGATGAACGCGCCGGGAAAAAGGAAACGTTTCAGTATGAAGGCGGAGCACGGCAATTTGTGCAGTTTTTGAATGAAGGCAAGACGGTACTGCACGACGTCATTCATTTTTATGCGGAGAAAGATGACATCGAAGTGGAAGTGGCGCTGCAATATAATGACGGTTATACGGAAACGATCGCTTCGTTTGTCAATTCGATTCCGACGCGCGGCGGAGGCACGCACGAAACGGGATTCAAGACGGCCTATACCCGGATTATGAACGAATATGCGCGAAAAAACGGCATCTTGAAAGACAAAGACAAAAATTTGGAAGGCGTTGACCTGCGCGAAGGGCTGCTGGCCGTCATCAACATCAAAATGAGCGAAGTCGAATTCGTGGGACAAACCAAAGATCAGTTGGGCAGCGCCTCCGCGAGGGGGGCCGTCGATGCCGTCGTCACCGAGAAGATGGCGGTATTTCTGGAAGAAAATCCGCAAACCGCCCAAATGCTGCTGAAAAAGGCGCTGCAATCCGCCAAAGCGAGAGAAGCCGCCCGCAAAGCCAGGGAAGAAATCCGCAACGGGAAAAAAGGAAAAAGCGAAAGCGCGATCCTGGGGGGCAAATTGTCGCCGGCGCAGTCGAAAGACTTTTCGCGGAACGAGCTGTTCATCGTGGAAGGCGATTCCGCGGGCGGGTCCGCCAAACAAGGGAGGGATTCCCGGCACCAGGCCATCTTGCCGTTGAAGGGGAAGCCGATGAACCCGGAAAAGGCGAAACTCGCGGATATTTTGAAAAACGACGAATACCGGGCAATCATTTCGGCGATCGGCGCCGGAGTGGGCCCGGAGTTCGAACTGGAAGAAAGCAACTACTCGAAAATTATTATCATGACCGACGCCGACATGGATGGAGCGCACATCCAGGTGTTGTTGCTGACGTTTTTCTACCGCTACATGAAGCCGCTCATTGAAGCGGGCATGATCTATATCGCCCAGCCGCCTTTGTACAAAGTGACGAAGAAATCGGGAAAACAGACGGCTGTCAAGTACGCCTGGACGGAGGAGCAGCTGCAGCGCATCGTGAGGGAATTCGGGAAAAATTGCGAACTGCAGCGGTATAAAGGCTTGGGAGAAATGAATCCGGAACAGTTATGGGAGACAACGATGAATCCGGCAACCCGGACTTTGCTGCAGGTGCAAATCCAGGATGCGGCGAAGGCCGAGCGCAGGGTATCCACCCTGATGGGCGATAAAGTGGATCCGCGCAAACGCTGGATCATCGAGAATGTCGACTTCACCGAATTTGAGGAGTAGAGCGATCATGAGCATACTGGAGCAATTTTTGCCGGCATATTTGGAAGAAGTGGTCGGCGACCGTTTCGGCCGCTACTCGAAATATATTATTCAGGACCGTGCCATTCCGGATGTGCGGGACGGATTGAAGCCGGTGCAGAGGCGCATTTTGTACGCGATGTACGACGCGGGCAATACCCCGGACAAGCCCTACCGCAAATCGGCGAAGACCGTCGGGGACGTCATGGGCAACTATCATCCGCACGGAGACGCCTCCATTTACGAGGGGATGGTGCGCATGGCCCAACCCTGGAAGATGGGGCACGTCCTGATTGACGGCCATGGCAACTGGGGTTCGCTGGATGACGATCCTGCCGCGGCAATGCGTTACACCGAAGCGCGATTGTCCGACATCGCGATGGAACTTCTGCGCGACATTGAGAAGCGAACCGTACCGTTCCGGGACAATTTCGACAATACGGCCAAGGAACCGGTCGTGCTTCCGGCACGTTTTCCCAATTTGCTTGTCAACGGGGTCAGCGGCATCTCTTCCGGTTTCGCGACGGAAATACCGCCGCACAATTTGCGCGAAGTGATCGATGCGTGCATAGCCTTGATGGACCGCCCGCAAATGACGACCGCCGAATTGATGGAGATCGTCAAAGGGCCGGATTTTCCGACGGGCGGTATCATTATGGGAGAAGACGGCATCCGCGAAGCGTACGAAACCGGCAGAGGCCGCATATATGTGCGCAGCCGGACAACGATTGAAGAGGTGCGCGGCGGACGCAAACAAATTGTGATTACCGAGATCCCTTATCAGGTCGTCAAATCCCGTCTCGTGGCGGCGATCGAGTCGATCCGCCTGGAACGCAAGGCGGAAGGAATCGCCGAAGTGCGCGATGAGAGCGGGCGCGACGGCTTGCGTATCGTGGTGGAACTGAAGAAAGATGCCGATGCGCAAGGGATATTGGCCTATTTGCTGAAAAAAACGGACCTGCAAATTACTTACAATTTCAATATGGTGGCGATCGTCAACAAAACGCCCCGGCAGCTCGGGTTGAAAGAGATGTTGGAGGCTTACATCGGGCATCAAAAAGAAGTGGTGACGTATCGTTCTCGCTATGAACTGGAAAAAGCGGAAGACCGTGCCCATGTATTGGAAGGACTGGTCAAGGCGCTGAACATTTTGGACGATGTCATCGCCACGATCAAGGCATCGAAAAACCGTCAGGATGCCCAGCAAAATCTCGTTCGTTTGTACGAATTTACCGAACGCCAGGCGGATGCGATTCTGACCTTGCAATTGTACCGTCTCACCAATCTGGAAATTACGGCGTTGACGAAAGAATTGAAAGACGTGCAGAAGACGATCGCTTCCTTAAAGTCTATCCTTGGCAGCGAGACGAAACTGCTTGCCGTGATTAAAAAGGAATTGGCCGAAATTCGCGACAAATACGGGATCGCACGGCGTTCCGAAATTCAGCGCGAAGTGGAAGAGATCACAGTCAGCCCGGAAGTCATGATCACGCCGGAAGACGTGATCCTCACGCTGTCCAACGAAGGTTACATCAAGCGGACAAGCCAGCTTTCCTTTGCGCGTTCGGGCGGGGAAACCGGCAGCGCCGGGGTCAAGGAAGGCGATTATATCCGATGGATGTTGGGGGTCAACACGCTTGACAACTTGCTCCTTTTTACAAACCGCGGCCAATATTTCCTGCTTCCCGTCCATCAGGTGCCCGAGTACAAATGGAAGGAAAACGGGACGGCGATCGTGAACGTCATACCGATCGCCAAGGAAGACCGGATTGTCAGCGTCATCCCGGTCAAAGACTTTGACGAGCCGGGGAAATCGCTTGTTTTTGTAACCAGGAAAGGCCAGGTGAAACGGACGGAGTTGCGGGAATACGCCACCAACCGCTCCATCGGCATTGCCGCCTGCAAGTTGGCGGAGCAGGATGAGGTTATTCACGTCCAACTGAGCGACAATACCAGGGAAATTTTATTGGTGACCAAACTGGGAATGAGCATTCGTTTCCGCGAAGTCGAAGTCGGCGCCATGGGCAGAAATGCCGGCGGCGTCAGAGGGATACAATTGAGAGAAGACGATGAAGTCGTGGCCGCCGAGTGGGTCGAAGGGGAAGAGGGGGAAATCTTTGTCATTTCCGACCTCGGATATGCCAAAAGTTCGCTGCTCATTGATTATCCGATCCAAGGCAGGGGCGGCAAAGGCGTGTTTACGTTCGAATTCAAGGAGGGCAAACGGATCCGTTCCAACGGCAGCCGGCTCGTGACCGCGTTTGCCGTGAAAGAGGCGTTCGACGTGAACATCGTATTGGCTTCGGGGAAACGGCATATATTGAACACGGAGAAAGCGTCGATCGAAGACCGCAAGTCGCCGGGGAAACTATTGGTTCCGGCCTCCAAAGGCGATCCCGTAGTCGATGTGGTGAAGTCGGTATAACCGGCTTTCCTGTCCGGATCCGTCCCGATGTCGATTTTTATGCCCATGCGTTCCGGCAGTCATGTTGAAAACAGTCTAAAGAACGTCTGTCCTGCAACTCCTTGTCTTAAAAAATTAACGGGATAAACCTTTTTTTCGACATCGTGGACATGCTACAATGAATTCAACACGCACGGAAGCCCGACCGGTTGGAACGAGTCATGGCCGCGCTCCGGGCAAAGCAAAAACCGGACAGGAGGGTTGCCGATTGTATTCCGCCCAATTTGCGAGATTGTGGTTGAAACTTTCCAAAGACCTGAAAATCCACATGGAGAACGAGCTGGCTCCGTCGCTGACCGAAAGCCAGTTGAACGTGTTGGAACTGTTAATCGCGAGGGAGCGGATGAAGCCCTCGGATCTGCTCGAATATTTGGCGACAACCCCGGCTGCCGTCACCACGCTCCTGGATCGGATGGAGAAGAATGAATTGATCGTGCGGGAGCGTGACGAGAAGGACCGCCGCATCGTCTGGATTCATGTCACGGAGAAGGGAAAAGCGGAATGCCGGAGAGGAATTGAGATCCGCGACAAGTTCCTTAATGCGTACCTTGACCGGATCTCGGCTCATAATCAGCAGTTGCTTGTGTATTTGTTAGGCAAAGTGGCCAATTTATAATCGTGACGTATCGGGTCTTGCAGGGATTACCTATCATCCGGCTCCGGCCCGAGTTTTTCCGCCGTTTGCTTCCACCAATCCGCATCCCACAAATTCCACGGATATTCGTCTGGCGGCACGGCAGAAAAGCTCACCCAATGTTTGCCCACGGGATGGGGGAACGACAGGCGAATGGCCCACAGTGCCATGTGCCGGCCAGGCCGCCTCTGTTTCCCGTTATATTTTTGGTCGCCGAACAGCGGGCAGCCGATGCTGGCGAACTGAACCCGGATTTGATGCGGCCGCCCGGTATGCAATTGTATGCCGGCCAGTTGAAGATTGCCGTGTCCGGCAATAATGGTATAATCCAGAACCGCTTTTTTCGCTCCCGCTTTTTCCCCGTCCACGACCGATACGGTGTTCGTCCGGCTGTCTTTTAACAAATGATGGACAAGCCTGCCCTGAGATTGAGCCGGCTTTCCGCACAGCACGGCGACGTACGTTTTCGCGAAGGAGCGGGTACGCACCGCCTCGGATAACCGGGATGCCGCTTTCGAAGTTTTGGCGAACACCATGACGCCGCCCGCCGGCCGGTCGAGCCGGTGCACAAGCCCCAAATAGACGTTCCCCGGTTTTTGGTACCGCTTCTTGATATCTTCCTTAAGTACGCTCAACAAATCGGCATCTCCCGACGCATCTTCCTGGGTCGGCATGTTGGGGGGTTTGACGACGACCAACAAATGGTTATCTTCGTATAAAACCGGAATATGGGGAGAACCGCCCGGGTTGGGTTGCTGTTCTCCTGCCCGTCCGCCCCGTTTCCCTGCAAAGCCGTTCATTGTTTCGCCTCCCAACGTCCCAGAATCCCGCAAGGAAGCGTCAAATTCGAAGCGGTGACGGGAAGGCCGATTTCCCCGCAAGTGATCGTCCCCCCGAATTTTCTGAGCAGGGACATGGTCAAAATATTTTTCAACACCGAAGCCGACAAACCGGTCGTATAACTGTTGATGAGGAAAAACAAAGGATCGGGAGACAAAATTTCCAGACAAGATTGTATAAACGGATACAGGTGCTGTTCAAGTTTCCACATCTCCCCGCCGGGTCCTCTGCCGTAAGAAGGCGGGTCCATAATGATCGCATCGTAGCGGTTCCCCCTCCGCTGCTCGCGCTGGACGAATTTGAACACATCGTCCGTGATGAAACGGACAGGCCGGTCCCCCAGCCCCGACAATTTCAAATTTTCTTTTGCCCACTGTACGATCCCCTTGGCCGCATCCACATGGCATACCTCGGCGCCGGCATAGGCGCAGGCGACGGAAGCGCCGCCGGTATAGGCGAACAAGTTCAACACTTTGACCGGACGGCCGGCACGGCGGATCCTGTCGATCATCCAATTCCAGTTGACGGCTTGTTCGGGAAACAAACCGGTATGTTTAAATCCGGTCGGTTTCACGAAAAAGGCGAGGTCTCCATAGCGGACGGTCCACCGCTCCGGCAGCTCAATGCGGTATTCCCAATGTCCGCCCCCGGAGGAACTGCGGAAATATCGCGCATCGGCGTTTTTCCAACGGTTCGTTTCCTTTTCCAGAGGCCATATGATTTGCGGATCAGGACGACGCAGCACATACTTGCCCCACCGCTCCAGCTTTTCCCCGCTTCCCGTATCAAGCACTTCGAAATCTTTCCAGTCTTTTGCGATGAACATAGAAAGAGCTACCCACTTTCCACAAGTTTCAAAACTGCTAGCTGTTTCAAACTGCTATCTATTCTACAATACTTCAGCACTCGATTCCAATTTACAGGACGTCAAAGACGGAGAACCCAAGGTTAGGCAGGGAGTTTTAAGAAGGACTTGCGATTGGACGGCGGTATCCGTTTCTGTTATTTCCGGAGTTGTCTCCTGATGCCATGTTTGCAGAACCCAGATGCTGCCTTTCCGGAGTGTTGCACGGCGGCTGGAATATGTTCGTTCTCTCCTCTTATGGTATAAAGTCTCCATTCCATGCGCAGCATATGAGGAAGAAATCGTCGATCGGGAGAAAAGCGGGCATCTTCTCGGCGGAAATCGGGTTTATTGAAAACGATCTGTTTATGAATAAGGGTGGAGTGAACTCACATGCGAAAAATAACGTTTCGGTTCTTGCTGATTGTCTGCATATTTATGTTAGTTTTGGGATGCCAGAGGCAGGAATCCAAGCCCAACGAACGGGATTTCATGCAAGTGAAATCGATCAATGGAGAAAAATCGAAGAACATCATCTTTCTGATGATCGACTCATTGACGGCCCAAGCGATAGATCAAGGTATGAAACAAAAAGAATTGCCCACATTTAAATATCTAATCGAACATGGTCAATATTATAAGGAGATGGTTAGTTCGTTTCCGACGATGTCTGTAACGATCGACAGTTCTCTCCTTACCGGGTCCTATCCGAATGATCATCGCGTTCCGGGACTGATCTGGTATTCCTCCGACGAAAAGAAGGTCATCAATTACGGGACCGGACCGATGGAAGTATTCAGACATGGCGTCGATCCGGTATTGGTTGATGCCTTAATCAACTTAAACGGGAAACACCTGAATCCAAAACTCCCTACCATTTATGAAGATTTGGCCCGGCACGGATTGAAAGCCGGCTCCATTAACGGCTTGATTTATCGGGGTCCCGTGGATCATAAGTTGTCGATTCCCGCTTGGATCGAAGGGACAACTTCTCTGCCGAAAGAAATCCCGGTAAAAGGGCCGGATTTTTTAGCCCTGGGTTCGCTTTCCAATCCGCTTGAAAATATTCAAAATCTGCCTGACGGACTAACCCGTCGCATGGGCTTAAACAATCAGTATTCCATCGAAACCGTCAAATACTTAATTCGTGCAAACAAACTGCCCGATTTTCTATACGTTTATTTGCCTGATCTGGACCAAAAAATTCATAAAAAAGGTCCGCCGGGTGTGAATGGAGTGAAAGAAGCAGATCGACAGCTTCGATCTTTGTTGCAAACGTTCGGATCACCGGAAGAAGCATTGAGCAAGGCCATTTTTATTATCGCCGGTGACAGCGGAATGACCCGGATCTTGCCTGCCGAAGAGAATCCGGTCATCGATTTGCCTTCCTTGTTCAAGGATTACAACGTTTTGCATCCGGGTGAAAAGGTAACGAACGAAACAGAGATCGTCCTCGCGGTAAATGAAACCATGGCTTATGTGTACAAACTTAATACGGACAAGTCATTAAGAGATATCGCCCATTTATTGGCGGCGGATCCGCGTATCGATATCGTTTCATGGAAGGAAGACGAATGGATTTATGCGGTTCAAGGAAAAACAGGCAAAGAGTTTACGTTTAAACAAAATGGAAATTTGGTCGATTCTTATCAGCAAAAATGGACGGTTGAACGGGATCGGGAGGTGTTGGATGTAAAAGTCAATGCCTCGAATCAAACCTTGGTTTATGGCCGATATCCCGACGTATTGCAACGATTGTCCGGAGCGTTGCATTCCCATCCGGGAGAGTTTTTAGTTGTCACCGCAAAGAAGGGATACGAACTGGCGGACAGAAGTTCCCCGACGCACAAAGGAGGAGGAGGCCACGGATCTCTCGGTCGGGAAGAATCGCTGATTCCCCTCATTATATGCGGAACGGATCAAAAACCTCAACATTTGCGCATCATCGATTTAAAACCATTTTTGCTCAAGCTTTTGACAGAAGAAAAATAGCGGAATCTGAATCGGTGCCGCAAAAAGGACAAAAATAACCCTGAGGGGCAGTTATTGACGACCTCAGGGTTTTTTTAAACCATCGGAACTTGAGGGATGACCCGACCGTCAATCCGATCGAAAATATCGTCCAGATCAGGGCCTGTGATGGTGAGCCCGTGATTCTTCAAACCGATGATCGCTCTGGCAGGCTCAGGTTCTTGTTTAATCAATTCGGCTACGACTTGGGCGAGTTGAATGGTACCGCAAGGATAATTAATTTCCGTTGCCTTGACACCGTCAATCCATGCGTGGATATGAATAATGGCGCCAACGTCCGGATGTTCGGAATAAATCATCCAATGTTCAATCGCATCGACGGATACCCGATTGGGAGAAAGATTCGAAGGAACACTGATTTGCATAGCCTTTGAATCGGAGTCATACCCCTTCACCAGAAGCATATCTTGACCGATTTTTTTCAAATTCGCCTTATTGCACCCTGCGGCAGACATCCAAAAGCTGCTGTTGTCTTTCCGGCCGCTCAGATTTCCATAGCTTAACCCTCCAATGCCGTAGAGCCTTTTTAAATGCTTGAGATCGCGGGAAGATAAATATTCTTGTATGGGAAAGGGGGCCGGCAGCAAATTCATTAGTTCCAACCGTTTTCCCGCCATGCTCAGCTTTTCCGTGATCTCGTCTCCCTCCCACAATGATTGAGGCAAATCGTCGTAAAACTCATTATTGATCACGAGCTGCGAAGATGCGAGCGGTTCAAGTCTTTCATAAAACTTCTGGTAAAAGGAATCTTCTTCGCCCGGATGGTACGCGATTTTGTAGAATCCCTGTTCCGGGGTAATAAAATATACATCGGCATTGCCTTGATGGTAACAGATGTAAACCAGATGATTGGACAGCGAACGGACCAGATAAGGATAAGCGGATTTTAATACCGTTTCGTCTGTCTTCTGGCCTTCCATAATGGAAACGACGAAGGTAGCTTGCGCTTTTCTGCGAAAAGGCCGGGGATTGTCGGAATCAATGAAATTGAAAACAACCCGGATATGATCGATCGGTTCAGAGTAATACTGATATCCTTCCGATTGAAACTTGTCCTTTATCCCCTGCGCCAGCCGCTCAAGAAAGGAACTGTTGCATTTTCCACAAATCGTAAAGCTTCCCATTTTAAAATTCCTCCTCACGTATCCTATCCAAATCTGTTCTAAGGTTCGAACACGACTTTCATACAAGCTTCTTTTCTTTTATTTACAATCGTGGAGAAAGCGTCTTTATATTTTTCAAGGGGAAACCGATGAGTGATCAAAGGGGACAAGTCCACTTTTCCCGACTTCATTAACTCTATGGCGACCTGCATGGTTCTCATCCGTATTCCGTTGAACTCCTCGGTACTATATGCAAAACTTCCCTTGACGTCCAATTCATTCAGCCAAACCGTCGTCCAGTCGATGCGGTCCAGAATTCCGGCCAAGCCCAGAAGAACGACCTTGCCTCCGCTTCGGGCAAAACGTAGCGCATCATTGACGCTGCGGCTGTTTCCGACGCATTCGAACACAATATCCGCTCCTCCCTGAATGACAGGCGGTCCGAATACCGGTTTTAACACTCTTGCTTTCAGAACTTCGGCAATTTCATAAATACTTTTGTAACCTCTTCCACACCAACGAATGACTTCATCAGCACCATAGCGGAGGGCTAATTTCGTTTGAACATCATATTTGGATACAACAACAATTTTACATGCCATATTTAGCGCACGAAGGGCGGCTACCACGCAAATGCCAATCGTTCCGGCGCCGACAACTAGAACGGTATCGTCAGCTTTTGGAGGATTGCGCATGACACTATGCAGAGCACAACTAAAAGGTTCTATCATGATCCCGTTCAGATCATTGATTTCATCAGGCAGTTTGAAGACTTGGCTGTGGTGTGCAACAAGATAAGTGCTCCAGCTTCCTCCCGTATCTCTGCAAGCGCCGATCAGCAGACCGGGAGCGATATCGCCGTCGGTCATATGGCCGCAAAGATGGTAATCCCCGCGCCGGCACGCTTCGCATGGATCGGGGAGTCCTCTAACCATGCAGGACAAAACCGGATCAACCGCAACGCGGTCGCCCAACTTTAGACCCTTTACGGCCAATCCGACTTCACTGATCCTTCCTACGGCTTCGTGACCGATGGTAAATGGAAAGGAAGCAAAAGGAGAAGTGGACGGGCTATCATGCAAATGAATCAGATGCAGGTCGCTGCCGCAAATGCCGCCATATGTCACCCGAATCTTTACCCACTGGTCGTTTGGAAGCACGGGTTCAGGCATTTGTTGATACTTTAAACAGGATAAACCGGAATTCCAAAGCAGCGACGGAAATAATCTGCCCATCGTTTTGCCGAACAGATATCGGGGAATAGTAAATTGAAATCGTAAGGAATGCAGCGGAACCACCCCTAAAGAAAGTTTTATGGATTGTCAACATTGCATCCGGATCTCACAAGCGGTTATATAACCATTGCATAATATGGCTTAATACTTCGCTGTCATGCAGGAACTGATGTTTTCCTCTGGCAAATACGGAGCATTCTTTATCTGCGGATGCAATGTTTCCGATAAATTGCTCAATCAGATCGGAATTGACAATAGGGTCATGCCGGTCATAAAGGCATAATAGGGGGGAACGAAATTGATTCACTTCCGATAACGCCATGGCTCCGTTGTGCAGAAGTTCGGTGAACCACCGGGGAGTATACCGCATCGTAGCCAGTGGATCCTGGAGTAATTCGTAAGTCCAATCGGGAAAAGGCGGTTGCAACCATTTCAGTTTTCGCAAAGATTCATTCCACTTGACAAATTCGACAGGCAACGCGGGAGCCAGTAATGAAAGCAGATCAATGGTTTTTTTAAAGAAATTCGGAAGTTTCAACCGAATCCCCAGCACCGGAGAAGACAGGATGACCCCGGATACTTTATCGCAGAAACGCTGAGCGTATCGGATGGCAACCAGGCCGCCCAAACTGTGGCCAAATAAAAAAATCGGCAACTCTGAAAACTGGAATTGTAATTGATTGACCAATTCATCCAAATCATCCAGATAGTCTTTGAACTGCCGGATATACCCCCGTTTCCCCTCCGATTTGCCGAATCCGCGCAGATCGGGTGCAATGAACGCAATCTGTCGATGTGAACATTCCATGCCTATATGGGAATATTGTCCGGAATGTTCCCCTGCACCATGGACGAAAAGCAGAAGTCCCTGAGGATGTATAGGTTTCCACAAGCGGCAATACAGTTTTATTTTTTGTGTACGAGTATAAAATGTGCTTTCGTTATACCTTTTATACATATTTGATCCGTCTCCGAATGTTTTGTATGAATTTCGTTATTGGACAAGAAGGTCTATAACGGCTTCGCTCCGGCAAGCGGATTCATATTTGTTGAATCTGAAGCCTATTATTTACGATTTGATGAACTGTATTCATGTACAATTTCAGTATAGTTGACTGTTGAGATGGGAAAATAATACTATATGGGCAGTTCGGTCAAGGAGAAGGATGATGCATTTGTATTTCTTTATCGTTAACAATATGGCCGGAAACGGAAGAGGAAGGAAAGTCTGGAAACGTGTTGAACCCCTGCTTCAACAACTGCATGTAAATTATCATGTTGAATTCTCGGAAAGTTCGGCACATGCTGCGGACTTTGTGCGGCAGCTTGTTGTACAAGACAGCAAACAGACGGTTCTGGTGGTAGTAGGCGGAGATGGTACGCTGCAAAGCGTGATTCCTGAATTAATAGGGTACAATATCCCGTTAGGAATGATTCCTGCCGGGTCGGGAAACGATTTTGCCAGGGCGTTAGGGATTCCTTTAAATCCGAAAAAAGCGCTCGAATATTTATTGGATGGGGGAATGAAAAAAATCGATATTGTCCAAACCGGAAACCAATATTGCGTGACCGTGATCGGAATTGGGATTGACGGAAAAGTGGCGCAAACCGTGAATGATTGCTGGTATAAGAAATGGTTTAATTTATTTCGCTTGGGACACTTCACTTATGTCCTGAGCCTGTTTCAGGTATTGCTGCAATATCGGCCTAACACGGTAACCCTCATAGTGGATGGAACGGAAATGACATTTTCAAACGTATGGCTCATTGCTGTGGCCAATTTGCCGAATTATGGCGGAGGAATGTTCATCTGTCCCGGCGCTTCTTGTTCGGACGGGTTATTGGATCTTTGCATCGTTTACGGAATATCACGTTTTAAGTTATTGCGAATTTTTCCACAAGTCTTTGCAGGAAAGCATATTCTTCATTCCGGAGTTTCAATGCTTAAGGGGAAGGAAGTGAAGATTCTTTCAAGTTCTCCAATGATAGCCCATGGAGACGGGGAAGTGATCGGACAAACGCCTATAGAGATTGCAATTCGTAAAGAAGCGGTCCGTGTCGTTAGTAATAATTAGTAATAGAAGTAGTAGAAAGCAATCAATACTGTCAAGATGAAAAAAGGTGATTATTGGGGAAATCATTTTTCCATATAGAGGGTTTTTGTGGCATCCTATCGAAATTTTGGATCAGGCAGTAAGAGATGTTTGGCGAAAGACGGGAGAGGAAAGGAAGATGTGAATGGAATTCGCTCATGGTCAATGGAAACCATTGCAGTTCAGTAAAGCGCAAAAACAGGAAATCATTGATGAAATCGTTCAAAAGTTAAAAGGCCGTTACCAGGACGGTTTGGTGGCGGTTGCCCTGGAGGGTTCAACGGCTAAAGGATTGGACAAACCGGAGTCGGACCTGGAGTTTAAGGTTGTTGCCGAAAATTTGCCGCAACCTCACCGTTGGTATCCCTTCTTTTACAAAGGGATGTTTGTGGGGATCAGCATCGTGTCACCGAAAACCGCGGTGGAAGATGCCAAACATATCGATTATACATGGCCGAAAACCGGCGATTCGCTGTGGACAGCCAAAGTTTTGTACGATCCCGGCCATTTTTACCCTCGCTTGTATGAATTGGCCAAAGAAGCGGAATCGCAGGCCGATTTCAATCTTTTGGCAAGGGATTCGTTGGCGGATATGTACGAGCACGTTTATAAAGTATTTACGGCCGACGATGAGATGACAACCGCGTTTGAGGCGCGGTCTGTAGCAATGTGGGCCGCCAATACGGTTGGATTGGTAAACCGGTTCAGATATCTATCCAGCCGGAAACTTTTTCCGGAAAGCATGGCGTTGACCGATTTGCCGAACCGTTACGCGGCACATCTTGCGGAGTTGCTAAATACGCACACAAATTCGGAAAAACTGAAAGAACATACAGGCATGTTGTGGCAATCTTTTGTGATATGGGCGGAAGAAAAAGGAATATCTTTGGAAGATCATGATCTCGGCGGGTTATAGCCGGATGAAAAAAAAGGTTGAAATTTTCCGGACGCCATGGTATAAGTTGAAATTATCGCGTAAGCGGCAATGATTTTTTATTTGAACGAAACGGGGTAATTCACTATGGAATCTGTCCAATTGGCGAAACCGGAACAATCTTCGGCAGGGAAGCCATCCCGGTCCGGGGGCGGTTTGCTCTCCAACCGCTTTGTCCGGGCCATTCTGCTGTCGAATGTGCTGCTGCAGCTGGGCATATGGATAAGAAATTTTGCGATTTTGCTCTATGTTACGGACAAGACCGACAACGACCCGTATTATGTCTCGCTGATATCGATCGTCGAATTTGCGCCGATTTTCATTTTTTCGGTCATCGGCGGGACGTTTGCGGACCGGTGGAAACCGAAAAAAACGATGGTTTGGTGTGACTTGTTGTCCGCCGTCTCCGTATTTGTCGTATTCCTGACGTTTATATACGGTTCCTGGCATGCGATCTTCTTTGCCACGTTCGTTTCCGCGATCTTGTCGCAGTTTTCCCAGCCTTCGGCCATGAAACTGTTTAAACAACATGTTTCGGAAGAAAACCTGCAGAGAGTCATGGCCATGTTTCAATCGTTGATGGCGGTGTTTATGATCATCGGCCCGATGATCGGCACGTTCGTCTATCAACGGTACGGCATTGAGGTTTCCATCATGGTCATGGGAATCATGTTTTTGCTTTCCGCTCTTGTGTTGTCCAGACTGCCCCGCGACACGGAGAACCGCGACCTACCGGAGGCGAAAAATTTCCGCAAGGAACTTGCCGACGGCCTTCGCTACGTTTGGTCAAGCAAAGTCCTGAAAACGTTGGCGCTGACGTTTGCGGCGGCAGGTCTGGCTGTCGGGTTGATTCAGCCGCTCGGGATTTTTGTGGTCATCGAAAATCTAGGAAAAGGAAAGGATTTCCTTCAATGGCTGCTTGTGGCCAACGGCGCGGCCATGCTTGCAGGCGGAGGTCTGGTGATGGCCGTTTCCCGTAAAATTTCGCCGCAAAAACTGCTCGCGCTCGGGATGGCCGCCGGCTCGTTCTGCACTTTCGGAATCGGATGGTCGACCAACGTGCCGCTGACGCTGGCGCTGCATGTGTTAAACGGGCTGTTTTTCCCGTGCATTCACACCGGTATCAATACGATCATTTTAAAGCATACGGAACAATCGTTTGTGGGCCGGGTCATGGGAGTGCTGAATCCGATGTTCATGGGCATGATGGTGATCGGCATGTCCGGTGCTGGCGCGATGAAAGAAGCTTTGACACTGCCGTTGGTTTATATGGTGTCCACCGTGTTGTTCATTCTGGGGACGCTCGTGCTCGTCCCGCTGTTCAAACCGGCGCGTTCTGAAGATACGCTGACTTCCGCGTAAAAAAATCCGAAGCAAAGCCCTCCCCGATCGGAAAGGTGTCCGTAGCCTGCCAATCATAGGGGAGGGCTTGATCTTTTTGCCGGCGCTTTGTTTGAACTTCGCCAAGTCTTGATGAAGCGCTTATGGCAATACTTCAAATTCCGTTTTTGGCATGGAATGCATTCCCCGGGCGGTCACATGGGGAATCAGGTAATACGTGCCCGGCTCCGCAAATTGTTTCCGCAAAGCATAGACCCCGTCTTTTTGATGCCCGACTTCCATTTTTTCATGTTCCTCCTGTCCTTCTTTCCAAATCTCAAACACGACCTCATCCGCATCTTCGACCAGTTCATCGCCCTGGGTCACCTTGACGGCCAAAGTGACTTCCTGGCCGGCTTTGATTTGTTCCGGAATTTGCGGATGGACTTTAATGGCCTGAACTTCAGCGCCGGCGGCATGACCGGGGGAACCGTGGGGTTGCCCGTGTTGGCTTTTGCCTCCGTTCGTTCCGCAGCCGGCAATCGACAGGACAAGGATGAAGATGGACAGTTTCAGGAAAATCCGATTGAACGTCATGTAATGTCGATCCTCCTTAATGCGAAGCCAGCAAAGCTTTCACGTCAGATATGATTTGTTCGAACGGCGGGTCCGCCGCGCCGTCATATCTTTTGACGACCGTCCCGGCCGGATCCACCAGAAAAAAGGACGTGCCGTGAATGACCTGATCCGTGCCTTTTTCGTTTTGCACAATGGATTTGAAAGATTCGACGGAAAAGGTTTGGATTTCCTCTTGCGTATAACCGGTCAGAAAATACCAGTTGGAAAAATCGGCATGGTAGTTCATTCCGTAATTTTTCAGCACTTCCGGGGTGTCTCTCTCCGGATCGACAGTGAACGAAACAATCTTCACATCGGCGCCGTTTTCTTTCAATTTTTGTTGCAACAGCGCCATGTTCATCGTCATCGGAGGACAAACCGTATAGCAATGGGTGAAAATGAAATCGGCCAGCCATACGCTCCCGCGCAAATCGTCCAAACCCAGCGGACGCCCTTCCTGATCGATAAAATTGAAATCTTGCACTTTCCAGTTCACACTGGCTTTGAATTCCGGCTTTCCGCAGCCGGCCGCAATCAGCATCATCGCCAGCGCCGTTAACACGGCAAGGACACAGAGCGGTCGAAGCCGTTTCAAATTGATCTCCCCCGTCCAAGGAAAAGAGCCGGTTCGTCAATTGGAGTCTGTAACCATTTTCTCCAATTCGATATCCAGTTCTTCTTCCTTTTTTCTTTCTTTTTTATACCAATCAAAAAAACAGTAAGCCAAAAAGCAGCCGTAAATGAACTCCTGGGCCAGCTTCATAATGACTCCGCCCGTTTGCTGATCGTCCCGGATGGAGATCGGCAAAAGGTTAAAGGTTTGCGGCGAGTCGAACGTGATGTAACTGAACGGCAGACACAGCATGGCCGCGCCTTCCGTGTACAGTTTGTACAACGGGGTATCGGCAAAAATGATCATCGCACAAGCAGGAGTAATCAGGATTCCGTTGGCCAGGATGTACCCCATTTTCAGCAGTCCGTGCAAGCGGTCCATTTCGGGAACCGGAGCGACGACAGGCCACCACATGAAAAACGCGGCGATTTCCAGCAAAAGATGAACTCCCGCATGCAACCAGTAATCGGACATGATCCGGTCGAACACGAGCGGCAAATGATACAGGGAAAACAGCCCGTTAAACAAAATGAGGGCGAGCAAGGGATGCGTGAAAAAAGCGACAACCATTTTGATCGCCCGCGGTTTCAGCAGCGTTCTGAACCAATCGGCGGGAATGCCGAGCAAAATCATGGGAGGCATCGCCAAATACAAAATGGACATTTTCAACATATGCGCCCCGAACAGAAAATGGCCCAGCACATTGAGCGGTCCCCCCCAGCCGACATAAAACAGTCCCATACCCGCGATAAACAGCGCTTTCCTCCGGCCGGAAACCGGGGAAGGCCTGTCCTCCCTCGCTCTGGTCGCGTATAAATAAAGGGCGGATATGAGGACGACGAATACGAGAAGTTCCGGACTGATGAAAGTCCATACGCCGTATAAATCCAGGAGAAGCGAAAAATTCACGGATGTCACCGACCCTGTCAATAATATCAATCTCGTTTTATCACGAATCGTTTTATCTTGTGCTCATTATTGCGCTCATTATCTTGTGCGCATTTGCCGCGCCGATCTGTTTCGCAAAAATTATTTTACCATATATAAATATAGACAATTCAAAAGTTTTTCGATACCTCTCCCGAAAGGAAGTCGTGAACGTTGTGTGATGATTTTTTGACAAAGCGGGAACATCGGGCCTTGAGAGGACGAGAAGACGATTTTTGTCCAAATTGAACATATTCATGGCTTGATCGGCAATGAATCCGTTTCTTAGCCAATATAGAATGGATGTAGAGCACAAGGGTTGCTCTTGCAAAAGTGTAAAAATTCAAAACAAATCTCATGGTATTGGAGGATGAAGGTATGACGCTTAAAGTCGGTGTTGTCGGTGTCGGGAATATCGGTAGTATTCACGCTGGGGTGTACAAGGAAAATCCGAAAGTGGAACTTGTGGCTGTGTGCGACATTGATAAAGAAAAAGCGGATGCGGCTGCGGCGAAGTTTGGAGCCAGAGCGTTTTACAGCGTTCGTGAAATGATTGAAAGCGGTATCCGCCTTGATGCCGTCAGCGTCGCAACCAAAGGTGAAGAAAACGGCAGCGAGCATTTCGCTCCGACCATGGAACTGTTGGAAGCGGGAATTCCTGTTCTGGGGGAAAAGCCGATCTCCAACAAAATTGAAGAAGGAGAGCAGATGGTTGAACTGGCCCGCAAGAAAAAAATACCGTACGCCATCAACTTGAACCACCGTTTCACCCCCGCGGCCGTCAGAGCGAAAGAATGGGTTGAAAGCGGCAGATTAGGAAAACTTCACATGATCAATATGCGCATGTGGATTAACAATCCGGTCGAAACTTCCCCCTGGTTCCACATGCGTGCCCTGCATCCCCATTCCTTCGATGTCATCCGCTATTTCTGCGGGGATGTGGTGAAAGTGGCAGCTTTCATGATGAAAGGCGAAGGACGTTCGATTTATTCCAACGCGCAAATTATTATGGAGTTTGAAAACGGGGCGATCGGCAACCTGGTTGGCAGCTATGACGCCGGCAAAAGTTACGGTCTGGAACGTTGCGAGGTTGTGGGATCCCAAGGCCGTTTTGTGCTCGAAGATGCGTGCGAGCATCTGACGTTCTATCCCAGAAACAGTATCGAAACGGAAACTTACAGCTATCTGGGCGGCATGCGTTCGTTCAGCGAAACGTTCAAAAGCCGGATTAACGCCTGGATCGACCAACTGGAGGCAGGCACCCCCTACGACCAAATCGACGGATCGGGCGAAGACGCATTGAAAGCGCAAAAAATTATCGAAGCGGCGATTCGTTCGTTCACAACCAACACCATCGTAGATTTAAGGGAGGATAACAAATAATGATCAAACTTGGGGTCAACTCGGTATTGTTCAAAGAATTCGATTTTGCCACCGCCGTAAAACATATCGCCCGTTGCGGTTATGACGGGGTGGAAATTTCGGCGATTGAAGGCATGTGCGAACATCTGGATCTCAACCGCTGGAAAGAACAGGCGCAGGAATTAAAATCGCTCGCGGCCGATAACGGTCTGGAGTTTTTGTCGATGGAATTTGCTTCCGTCAAAGATGAAAACCGGTTGTACCGTGCATTTGAAGCCGCTGCCGAAATCGGCATTCCGATTGTAAATATCGGTCCCGGCGGCAAAACGGGCGTCGAAGAAGATTTGAAGCAATCCATCGAAAATATGGCCAAGTGGGCGGAAAAAGCGGGATCGTACGGAGTCAAGCTTTGCGTAAAAGCGCACGTCGGCAACTGCATTGACAATACGCCTACCACTTTGCGCGCCATGGAGGCCATTTCTTCGCCGTCCTTCGGCATTGACATGGATCCTTCCCATATTTACCGTGCCGGCGAGAATCCGGAAGAGTCTTTGTCGAAAGTGATCAGCCGGGTTCGTCATGTCCACATCCGCGATTGCAAAGGCAGAGAACAAGGGCCCGGGCCGATTGAACTGCAGGCGTGCGGACGCGGGGATATCAATTTGTTCGGTTATCTCAAAACGTTGGTTGAGAGCGGTTATGACGGCCCTGTCGTTTTGGAAGTCATCGGAGCCAAACCGGAGCATACGCTTGCCGATGTCAGCATCATTGCGGCTGAATCCTACGGGTATCTGAACGCATGCCTGAAACAACTTGGCGCACGATAAAGACGGACAAAGACTGGAGAGGGGAAAGAACAATGGCCAAAAAGAAACCGAACGTCATTTTATTGGGAATCGACAGTTTGCGGCGCGATCATATGAGTTCGTACGGATATCACCGCCTGACGACGCCGCATATCGATAAAATCGCTTCGCAAGGCGTTTTGTTCGAGCAGCATTTCAGCCCGAGCATTCCGACGACGCCCGCATACGCTTCCATGTTGACGGGCATGGACTGCTTCGGTTCGGACGTGGTGGCGCTTCGCCATCAGGGGCCGCTCGGCGATCATGTGAAGACGCTTGCCGAAGTGCTGGGCGAAAACGGATATAACACGACATGCGTCGGTTTTACCGGCAATCCGTCTTCGCGGGGATTCCAAAAATATCTCGATTATGAAGCGTGGCTTCCCGATGAATCGGGACGTTGTCCGAAAGCGGAAAATTTGAACGAAGTGGCCATTCCCGAACTCAAGCGGCTGGCTGCGGAAGACAAACCGTTCTTATTGTTCCTGAGGCATATGGATCCGCATTCGCCGTATTTGCCGCCGCGGCCTTTTGAACGGATTTTTTACGACGGAAACGAATACGACCCGAACAACAAATCGATGGAACCGGTATACGGGTTTAAGCCGTTTGCGGATTTCCTCAAATCGTGGATTCCGAAAGGCGTCACCGACCAGGAATATGTGTCGGCGCAATACGACGGCGCAATTGCTTACATGGACGCTTGCATCCAGAACATTTTCCAAACGGTCGAAAGTCTGGGCATAGAGGAAGAAACGCTCATCGTCATTACGGCCGACCATGGCGAAACGTTGTATGAACACGATTGTTATTTCGACCACCATGGGCTTTACGATTGCACGCTGGTCGTGCCGCTGATCCTGAAATTCCCGGGCAAACTTCCCGAAGGGAAACGCATTTCCGATTTGACCTGCATCCAGGACATTATGCCGACGATCCTCGACCTACTCGGCATCGAGACGGACATCCGCTTTGACGGGCGCAGCCTCGTTCCCGCGATCAGAGGCGAGTCCATGCCGGCCAGAACCGAATTGTACATTACGGAATGCACCTGGATGCGCAAGCATGGATGGCGCACCCCCGAATGGAAGCTGATCGTGGCGCTGGAACCGGACTTTCACTTTAAACCGGAAGTGGAATTGTACAATTTGATTAAAGATCCTCTGGAGTTAAACAACGTCGCCGATCAGGAACCGGGAGTCGTCAAGCTCTTGAAAGAGCGGATGGAAGCGCACATTGCCCGCAGGGAGAAAGAAACGAACCGCACCAATCCGATGTATACCAACCTGAACTGGCACGGGCTGGGCACCGGTCCGTTCCAATCGTCGCAGCAAGCGTACGATTCGCTCTATATCGGCTCCATCACATCGGCCCGCAGACTGCAGGCGAAAGAGAAAAAATAAGTTTGCCGGGCATATGGACAAAAAACATGGCAGACGGATAAGATAGAAAGGATGGTTGACGATGATCAGAACCGCTGTGGTCGGAGTGAACAACATCGGAAAAATACATTGCAACCTCTATAGTCAGCATCCCGACACAACGCTTGTTGCGGTGTGCGACCTGGTGGAAGAACGGGCGCTGGAGGCGGCCCAAAAGTACGGTGTCAACTATTACACAAACTTGCAACGGCTGTTGGAACATGAGGAAATCGATTTTGTCGTTGTTGCCACAGCGGGAGTGGAGAATGGAAGCCATCATTTTGAACCGGCTATGCAAGCCATTGCGGCCGGCAAGGACGTGCTGGTTGAAAAACCGATATCCAACCGCATAGAAGAGGCGCGGGAAATGGTGCGTTTTGCCCGCGAGAAAAAGGTCCGCCTGGCTTGCAATTTAAATCATCGTTTCACACCGGCTGCCGAAAAAGCGAAAGAGCTTGTCGATCGCGGCAAGCTCGGTTCGCTTTTGTTTGTCAATATGAGACTGACCATTCACAACCGGTCGGATGCGACGGAGTGGTTCCATATGCGGGCGCTTCATCCGCATTCCATTGATGTCATGCGGTATTTCGCCGGGGACGTGCGGCGGGTGCAAGCGTTTATGACCAAGGCGCCGGGGCGTACTTCGTGGTCGACCGTTTCGGTCAATATGGAATTTGCCAACGGGGCCGTCGGACATTTGACCGGAAGCTACGACATGTCCATGCGGCATCCGATCGAGTTTTGTGAAGTAGCCGGTAACGAGGGCCGATTCGTGATTGACAACGTGTACGAAAGTTTGACGTACTACCCGCACAACAGCGATGAGCTTCTCGTCGTGCGGAACCCGATCTTCGGCGGGTTGCAAGGCTTCAACGACACGTTCCGCCTGCGGGTCAACCGTCTGATCGCCCAACTGAAGGAAGGAACTCCTCCGGAAAAGATCGAAGCTTCCGGAGCGGAAGCGCTGGCGGCCCAGGAAATTATCGAAGCGGCGATCCGTTCTCACCAGAACGGGGGAAGCGTCGTCGAAGTTCCTGCAGCAGTGTAGTATACTACTGAAGTATGTAGTATACGGTAGTATATATTATTTATACAAGTAGTATAGTAGTATTATATATATTTATATAACGTGTATTATAGAGACTGTCGATTTATATTGTGAAAAATCGTCAGTCTCATATAACGTGATATAACGGCCGGATTGCGGCAGATGGAATCCGGTCGAAGACGGCAAGCGCAATACAAGGAAGGGAGGCATGAACCGTGCAGTTGAAAAGCAGCGTGTATATGAATGAAGAATTTCCCTTTTCCATGATCCGTATTGTCCATGACGGGAATAATGTTCCTGCCGCGCACAGCCACGACTTTGTCGAATTGGTCTTCGTGGTGCGGGGGGAAGCGCAGCACTGTTTTGAAGGCGAAAAGTATAAGATCCGTTCGGGGGACGTATTTTTCATTAATCCGGGGGAAGTGCACACATACGCTTTTGAACCGGGACAGGAGATCGAAATTATCAACTGCCTGTTCATGCCGTCCCTCATTCACGATGCGTTGCTTAAAGAACTGGGAATATCCCATTCCATGGACTATTTTTATGTCCATCCGTTTCTCAACAAGTCCGAACGTTTCCATCATCGGCTCAATTTGCACGGCCAGGATGCGGAAACGATTTTGTCCATTCTGGAAAGCATGATGTCGGAGCTCAGCAACCGCGGCGAAGGTTACGCCACGATGATCCGTCTGAAAATGATGGAATTGCAAGTGCTGCTGTCCCGGTTTTACAGCAAGATGCAAAAAACGAAACCGTATACCCGGCGGGAAGAACGCGAAATGGTGGTAAGACGAATCCGCGGTTATCTCGAGCGCAATTACGATCAGAAAATCACGCTGTCGTCGCTTTCCTCCATTTTTAACATCAGCGTGCGGCAGTTAAACCGGATGATCAAACAGGAATTGGGGATCAGTGTCATCGAATTGCTGCACAAAATCCGGATCGAACGGGCGAAACACATGTTGCTGGAAACGAATGAAAAGGTCATTACCGTCGCTTCCATGGTCGGTTATGAAGATCCGGCATTTTTCAGCCGTTTGTTTCAGCGGCTTGTCGGATGTTCGCCGGGAAGATTCCGCAAGGAACGCGAAGAAAGCGAACTGATGTGAATTTTTTTATTTTTGAACGGAGGAGTGGGAAATGTCAGCGGTTCCGAACATTTTGCTCATCACGGCGGATCAATTGCGATACGACTGCCTTGGATTTAACAACCTTCGTCCCGTACACACTCCCCACATCGACCGGTTGGCCGGCGAAAGCATGCGATTTGACCATGCCTTTACGCACATCCCTTTGTGCAGTCCGGCAAGGCAATCGCTATTGACCGGCCGCAGGCCGGAGTCGTTCGGGGCATTGTGGAATTACGGCATCAGTTTGCCCGTCCCCGCATTGCCGCCGGAATCTTACGCATGGCCGCGGGAACTGGCCGCCCGCGGATACCGCAACGTCTTTATCGGCAAATGGGGGGTGAATCCCGACCATGATGCTACCCGGTACGGGTATGATGATTACATTGGCGAACAGCAGTATACGCAGTTCGTGAAAGAAAATTACCCCGATGTGAGTTACTCGAACGGATATTTCGGCGAAACCAATCCGGTGCCGCTTGAGCACGCCAGAACCCATTGGCTGGCGCAAAGAGCGGTGGAAGCGCTGGAAGAACTTTGCCGGGGAGAGTCGCCGTGGCATCTTGCTCTTCATTTTCCCGAGCCTCATCTCCCATGCCGTCCTTCCGAACCTTATGCCTCCATGTACGATCCGCGCCATGTCCCGCAATGGGAAAGCTTCCGGGAGACTTTTCAGCACAAACCCTACATTCAGCGCCAACAACTGTATAATTGGGGGATTCAGGATTTTACTTGGGACGATTGGGCGCCCATTGTTGCCAGGTATTATGGAGTAATCAGCCAGCTGGACGACGCGATCGGCCGCGTGCTGCACACGTTGGAACGTCTGGGGGCCGAAGATCGCACCGTCATCATCTTTACTGCGGATCACGGGGACTTGTGCGGAGGCCACCGCATGATCGACAAGCATTACGTATTGTATGACGATCTGGTGAGGGTTCCTCTGTTGGTGAAATGGAAGGGTGTCGTTGCGCCGGGCGCCATGTGCGATCGGTTCGTTCATCCGTTTCTCGACCTGCCGCCGACCATATTGGAGATGCTGCATATCGATCCGCCCGGTTTCTTTCACGGAGCTTCGTTATTGCCGTTACTTCGCGGGGAAGACGTTCCGGGTTGGAGGGAAGCGGCGGTGTCCACATACAACGGCCAGCAATTCGGTTTGTACACGCAAAGAATGATCCGCACGAAAGAATGGAAGTACATATGGAATACGACGGATATCGATGAATTGTACTGCTTGATCGATGATCCGGCCGAACTGGTGAACCGCATCCATGACCCGGCATGCGCCGGTATTGTCCAACAACTGCGTCAGCAGCTGTACCGGACGTTGTCTGAGCAAGGCGATGGCCTGGTGCGCACCCGTTGGATGCGCGATCAACTGCTATTGGGGAATAAATTGTGAAAACCGGCGATATGTCAGATTTGAGGAAATGTGACAGACATAAGTCAATATGTCGGACATAAGGCAGTATGTTGGACATGAGGCAATATGTTGGATATGGGCAATCTGTTCCGGACAACAGGCATAAGGCACGCATTTGTATGATTGAATGCAATATTTGCGTATGGCGAATGCAATATATATGAATGACGATTACAATGTTTGCTTATGGCGAAGACCATATTTGTGCGTATGACGAATGTCAGTATTTGCGCATGACGAATGGAATATTTGTGATATTTGTGTGACGAATGCAATATATATGTATGACGAATGCAATATTTGCGGCGGACGGGAAGTTGTTCATATGCGCCTTGTAAATGATTTGCGCTCTTTCATAGCCGTTCGGGGAGCATGGATGCTTGTGATGGCCATGCTCTTCTATGGGATCGGCGTCGGAACTTTGGCCCCGATGAATGCACTGTATTTACAACATGATGTCGGACTCGCCAAGGAAGAAATCGCCGCCATTTTTGCCGTTTCGTTGCTGCTTAACATGATGCTGACGATCGGGGTCGGATGGATGAGCGACCGTTTCGCCAGAAAAAAGCCGGTCCCCGTTATGGCTTCCATCGTTTGCGCCTTCGGCCTTTTTGTGTACATGAACGCAACCGGTTTCATGACAGCGCTGGCCGGTATGGCGCTTGCGACCGCGCCGTCCGGAATGATCATGGGACATCTTTTCGCCATGGCGCGGAAACATTTTACCCGGTTCGCCGCGGGCATTGTGGAAATTTCGTTGTTATGGCTGCGGGCGACATACAGTATCGGGTTTTTCACCGGTTTGTTGTTGGGAGCGAACCTGTATTTGCTCGCATCTTATCAGGGTGTGCTTTGGGGAAATTTGCTCGGTTACGCGCTGCTTTTTTTCATGCTGTTCATTTACCGGGAAGTGACTGTGTCCGGCGCGGGAACAGGCGATGTTGCCGGAGAACCGGTGTCTATTGCCATGTTGGCCGCCATATTGTTGTTGTCGTGTGCCGATGCCATACGCGGATTGTACTTGCCGCTCGTTGTTCAACAGCTGTTCGGCAAGCCCGAACTGATGTCGTACTTATGGAGCACGCAGGCGGTGTTTGAGCTTTTCTTCATGACGGTAACCGGCTACTGGGCCGCCAAATATGGAAGCAAACGCATTATTTTTATCAGCAGCCTGTTCGCGCTGGCAACGTATCTCGTTTATTTGTCCGGCGCCAACTTATTGCTTTTTTTTCTCGTGCAGCCGGTTTATTCTTTTTTTGTTTCGGTTTTGTACGGGGTCGCTATGGGGTATGTGCAGCGAATGTTCATCCATCGCACGGGTTTTGGTTCCAGTTTGTACGTGTTTATTTCACAGACGGCGTCATTGACCGGCTATCTTCTGCCTTTATTGATCCGGGGAATATCACCGCACATATTTGTGATTCCGGTATGTCTCATTGTCCTTGCTGCCGGTCTGATCGGAACGGAATATTTCCGTGGCCAAGGGAACATACGGCGGAACCGGAAAGCAACAAATTCCATCGCAAAACCTTGAAAGGATGGTCGGGCCCGCGCGGAATGATGACAGAATTATTACAAAGTGATGAAGTTAACGGGAATGCGGAGTCCCCGTACCGCGCGCCGATATGAAATTCACATGAAATTTGCTAGAATATTGGCATGAGTTTTGAAAATGAGGTGCAATGTCATGGTGAAGACCATTACTGTCAAGGATTTGGTCGATAGATTCAATCTGGAAGTGATTACCGGACACTTATACCTGAACAGAACCATTTCCAAAAACCGGGTGCACCGTCCGGGACTGGAATTTGTTGGCTATTTCGATTTCTTTCCTCAGGAACGTGTGCAAGTGCTGGGCCGGAAAGAAGTGAATTTTTTGCATACTCATACGGAAGAAGAGCGGAACATCCGGATCGGCAATGTGGTCAGATACCACCCGCCTTGCTTTATTGTAACGTGGAATCAGGGGGGGCTGGATTACTTGATGAAACATTGCGAGAATGAAGGGATTCCCCTGTTACGTACGCCCGAACCGACGACGAAATTTATAGGCTTGCTTGATTCTTATCTGGCCAAGTCGCTGGCCGAAGAGATTCAGGTGCACGGCGTTTGTGTCAATGTCGCCGGTATTGGCGTGTTGCTGCGCGGCAAATCCGGAGTGGGAAAAAGCGAAACCGCTCTGACGTTGATCCGGCGCGGGCATCGGCTTGTCGCCGATGATGCCGTCGTTTTGAAAAAAATCAGCCCGGAAACGATTCTTGGCACTCATGACGGGAAAACGAAAGAGTTTCTCGCCTTGCGCAGCGTAGGTTTGATTAACGTGTCGCGCATATACGGAAGAGGCGCTTTCCAGGAAGAGACGCGCATTGTGCTTGATATCGAGTTGACAAAATGGCAGGAAAACGAGCTTTACAACGATTTGGAACTGGAACCGAAGTACTCAACCTATATGGATGTGAAAATCCCATATATTCAGATTGCGCTGAAACCGGGCAGAGACGTTGCCGGACTCGTGGAAGCGGCAGCCAACAACTGGTATTTGCGGATGCAAGGATACAGCGCCGCGGAAGAATTTATGCAGCGGATCGAAGCGCACAAGAAATAGAATGAAGATTTGGAATCGGACGTTTTTTGAAAGGAAAGGCACAGGTGAATATGGGCTATCTGTTAGGAATTGATATCGGAACCTCAGGATGCAAAATTGGACTGTTCACTGCAGACGGCACGCCGCTCTTTCAATCGGCGCATCCATATAAAACCATTTACCCTGATCCGGGCTATGCCGAGCAAGATCCGGAGGAATGGTGGCGCGCCGTATGCCATACAGTGCGGCGCATGCTGGCCGAGACGGGAATGGACGGGAAACGGATCCGGGCGATCGGGGTAGACGGGCAAAGCGGTTCCGCATTGCCGGTAGACCGTGCGGGAAATCCGTTGCGGCATGCCATGATCTGGTTCGACCGCAGGTCGGCCAAACAGTGTGAGGAAATGCGGAGAAATGTGGACGAAGAGGAATTGTTCCGAATTTCCGGCAATCCGGTGTCGCCGTCTTATACCACGCCGAAAATGTTGTGGATGAAAGAAAAGGAACCGGAACTGTACAAAAAAACGTTCAAGTTTTTGCAAAGCAACAGTTACATTGTATATAAATTAACAGGCGTGTTTACGCACGATTATTCCCAAGGAAACGGAATTCACGCCTTCGACATTGAGAAACGGCAATGGAATGTCGCGTTTTGCGAGCAACTGGGGATCCGTCCGGAACTTTTGCCCGATCTGTACGAATGCAGCGCGGTAGTCGGCGAAGTTACCGCGGAGGCGGCGGAGCAGACGGGTTTGCCGAAAGGTATTCCCGTCGTCGCCGGAGGACTGGATGCGGCATGTGCCACATTGGGAGCCGGCGCGGTCCGCCAAGGGCAAATTCAGGAACAAGGCGGACAAGCCGGCGGGATGAGCATCGTGTTGGACCGGGCCGTGAAAGACGAGAAGCTGATTTTGAGTTGCCACGTCGTTCCCGGCAAGTGGATTCTTCAGGGAGGAACGGTTGGCGGCGGGAGCCTGAATTGGTTCAGGCGGGAGTTTGCCTGTGCTGCGGATGATCAGTTTTACGAGGCGGTCAACAAGGAAGCGGCACGCATCCCGGCGGGGAGCGAAGGACTGTTATTTTTACCGTATATGGCCGGGGAAAGATCGCCGATCTGGGATGTCCATGCCAAAGGAATGTTCCTCGGTCTCGACTATGAGAAAACGAGGGGGCACATGGCCAGAGCGATCATGGAAGGATGCGCGTATGCCCTGTGGCACAATTTGCTGACTGCGGAGCAGAGCGGCGTGAATATCGGCGTTCTGCACAGTGTAGGAGGGGCGGCGAACAGCGAGCTTTGGACGCAGATCAAAGCCGACGTCACCGGGAAGACGTTCAACATCCCGTCGTCCGATGCTGCCACCACTCTGGGAGCGGCGCTGATCGCTGGCGTGGGAGTCGGGATGTACCGCGATTTTGACGATGCGGTAAAACAGACGATCCGCATCACGCGCACGCATGAACCGGATGAGGCTGCCCATATGCGGTACAAGCGCTTGTTTCCGCTCTATCTGGAAACGTACGAACGGTTGAAGGATTTATTTCCGCGACTCGGTGAGGAAGGGATGAGAAGATGAAAGCCGCCGTATTGCACGCACCCAATGATATCAGATACGAAGAAGTCGCCGTTCCGGACCTTTCGCCCAACGAGGTTTTGGTTCGGGTCAAAGCGGCGGGAATATGCGGTTCCGATCTGCCGCGAGTGATGGGGAACGCCGCCCGTTTTTATCCGATTATTCTCGGGCATGAGTTTTCCGGAGTGGTCGAACAAGTCGGCGGCGAAGTGACAAGAGTCGCGGTGGGAGACCGGGTAGCCGGGATTCCTCTCCTTCCTTGCCGCCGTTGCCCCGATTGCCAAGCCGGACATTTTGCCCAATGCAAACATTATTCGTTTATCGGCTCCCGGGAGAACGGAAGCTGGGCCGAATATGTGAAGTTGCCGGAAACGAACGTCATGCCGGTCCGCGATGCGATAACTTTTGAGGAAGCGGCTCTGTTCGAACCGTCGGCCGTAGCCCTCCATGCGCTCATGCATATCGGATACCGCGGCGGCGAACATGTCGCCGTATTGGGGGGCGGCAACATCGGGTTGCTTACCCTGCAGTGGGCAAAAATATGGGGAGCCCGGACCGTTACCGTGTTCGACATTGACGACGACCGGTTGCAAACCGCCCGGAAACTGGGGGCCGATTTTGCGGTCAATACGCTGAATCCTCATTTTATGGAATTATGCGCGGATATTACTGGCGGGCGCGGATTCGGCGTTGTCATGGAGACGGCGGGCGCGGTTGCGACAATGCGGCTGAGCTTTGAACTGGCAGGCAGCCATGCCAAAGTATGTTTCGTGGGAACTCCGAGCCAGGATTTGACATTCCCTTTTTCCTTGTTTGAACAGATGAACCGCAAGGAGTTTTTGCTGACCGGTTCCTGGATGTCTTACAACGCTCCCTTTCCCGGAAAAGAGTGGGAGCTTACGGCTCATTTCGCTGAAAGCGGGGAGTTGAATCTGAAGGATATCGTGTTCCGCCGTTTTCAGCTCAGCCAGGTCGCCGAAGCGTTCGAAATGTATCGAAAACCGGGTGAAGTGAAAGGAAAGATTTTGCTGCTTCCGGATTGACCCCGCACCCTTTCATTGATCCCTGAAAGGAGACAGGGAGATGGACTTTCAGATCATTGAGAAAGAGGCATTCCGCATTATTGGCAAAGGAATCAGGGTTACGATGAAAAATGGCGGGAACTTCCGGCGTATCCCGCAATTTTGGAGCGAATGCGAGAAAAACGGTCTGTTTGATAAGCTGGCCGGTCTGTCGGATGGAGAAGAAATGTTCGGAGTGTGCACGGATTTCGATCCGCAGCAACAAGAATTCACTTACATGATCGCGATGAGGAAAAAGGCCGGGATGCCGGACGTGCCGGACAACGAGCTGACAGAGAAAGAAATCCCCGCTTTCACATGGGCGGTGTTTGAAGCGGCAGGCCCCTTGCCTCATGCGATTCAGCAGGTGTGGAAAAAAATTTTTTCGGAATGGTTACCGGTTTCGGGGTACGAACATGCGGACGGTCCCCAACTGGAAGTTTATCCTCCGGGGGATCCTGACGCTTCAGGGTATGTTTCGGAAGTTTGGATTCCCGTTGTCCGAAAACAAACTGCTGGCAAAGAGTAGATTCCTTTCGTCCGAAAGCAGATTGCTGGTAAAGAGTAGATTCCCGTTATCCAAAAGCAGAGTTCTGTTCTCTCAAATAGAAATGCTTGGAGCCCCGTCTTCGGCCGGCGGCGTTCCAAGCATTTTATTTTGCGGATATTCATCTGCTGCGGCCATTCATCTTACGGACTCTTCAGCCGTTATTAGCGGAACACAGCGGAACACCGGGATTGGGCACATAGGCATATATTCAAACAAAGCGCATGTTACCTTTTCATATGCCAAACAACTGGCGAAGGAACAGGCTTCTTGCACATCACAGGAATTGAATTGCCGGCCAAATGCTGACCGTCATTGCTCTTTGCGCCGTGCGAGGAAGGCAAAACAGGAGAATGCGCATATTTCCGCAAGGGCGATCACAATCCCCATCGGAACCGCCGTGTGGCTGCCTGCCAGCCCCACCAACGGGGCGGCGAGCGCGCCTAAGATGAATGACGACAAACCTAATAATGCCGCGGCGCTGCCCGCCACGTGTCCCTGACTTTGCATGGCCAACGCGAAACTCGACGTATTGATGATACCTACACTGGAAACGGCCAGGAACAACGGCGGCAAGATAAAGGATAACGTTCCGCCCGCCAAAATCGCAATCAGCAGCGTAATTCCGCCGAACGTAGCTATGGAGAGGCCGCAAAGGAGCAGTTTGCTTTCCTTCACCCGGCCGGCCAGTCTGCCGGTAATCTGGCTTGCGGTAATGATGCCAAACGCGTTGATTGCGAAAAACAGGCTGTACATTTGCGGAGTGACATGGAACATATTCTGCAGAACGAACGGGGAGCCGGAAATATAAGCAAACATGGCGGCGCTTGAAAATCCTTGCGCCAAAGCGTATCCCATGAATTCCCGGTTGCCGATCAGGCCGCGGAAAGTACTAACCGTATTTCGTATGCCCCCTTTCGATCGTTTGCCGGCGGGCAACGTTTCCTGTAAACCGAACAGGACGGCCAGGAAGATCGCTGCGCCGATCAGGCCCAGGATCACGAAAACCCCTTGCCATACGGTAATTCGCAGCACTTGTCCTCCTATTACCGGAGCCAAAATAGGAGCGGCGCCATTAACCAGCATGAGCAGGGCATAAAATTTTGTCAATTCCGGCCCGTGATACAGATCGCGCGCGACCGCGCGGGCAATGACAATACCGGCCGACGCCGCCGCGCCCTGAATAAACCGCAACATGACGAACGCCCATATCGAAGGACTGAGAGAGCATAAAACCGATACGATAAAGTAGACGGCCAGTCCGACCAGAAGGGGACGCCGCCGTCCTTGAATATCGCTGATTGGTCCTGCAAACAATTGCCCGATGGATAGCCCGAGCATGCAAGCCGTCAGGCTGAGCTGAGCGAGAGATGTGCTCGTCTGGAAATCGTCGGTCAAAATCGGCAAGGCCGGCAAGTACATGTCAATGGTCAAGGGGCCAAAAGCGCATAGCGAACCCAGCAAGAAAGCTGCCCAAAGCCGGTTTGGCCTCGGAGATATCAGCACCTTCGTTTCGGTATGATTCGCAAGATTATTCATATAGTGGATACCAACTCTTTCCCATGGCGGATCGTATGCCCGAATAAGCGCATGGCGGACGAATCCGGCCGGTGATCTTTCCGTTTGCATAATTCCGATCATGTTTTCGCAACAAGTTCAGACGGAATTTCTCGACAAGAGAAAAACATTGCAACACATTCGGACGGATTTCTGCGACGAGTTTACATTTCACAAGATTTATGGTCCGTTTTTCCTGTACTTCGTACTATTGTAGTTCCCGATTTCGCTTTTTGTCAATGTTTCTCTTTGCCCGCAATCAGTTTGCGCTAACCTATTTGGTTCTTTCTTCTTCCCTTTCTTCTCCCCGCGTTTTTTTTCAACGCCTTTGATTCACGGACGCATAACGAAAACAGCCTGTTCAACGAAGGACTGCCATTCCCCCGATGAATATCGGCCGGTTCCTATTGTTTGTACATATTGAAACGAAATTTTGGTTTGGCGTTATGATCATTGACATATCGTATACATTTGTATACAATATGAATAGGTTTGGTGTATACAAATGTATGCAAATATCTTGATTTGAAGAAAGGGTGGGGTTATGAAGCATGAATATTTTAAAGGAAATATAATGGAAAAACATCACTGCGGCGAAGGCGGCAAACGTCCATACCATCACGGCGCAAAAACGTTCCGTCGGGGAAGAGTAATCGCATTTTTACACATGCTGCGTCTGAAACGTTCCACCATCAAGCAGCAATTGGACGAACCGGAATTTCAATCTATTCGCCAGACTTTGGTCGGCGAACTAAAGGCTATAGATATGATCATTAACGAGTTTATTCAATTGTTTGAAATTCACGAAAGTGAAATTACGGAAACTTGGAAAAACGAACCCGGGGAAACTACTGAAACGAATGATAAAGAGACTTTGCACGATGAACGAAATAACGAATCCTAGCGATATGTGTAAATCTTGGAAAAATGAACTCTTGGTAAAATTAATCCTGGCAAAATGAACTCTTGGCAAAATTCGGCTGCGAAAAGCGAAGGTTGCAGCTTGTGAAAATTACGAGTATCTTTTATATAGAATGCATGAATACGGAATGCATTAATGGGAGATGTCCCGTGCAATATCCCGGCAAGGAATGCGTAAATGAAATGCATAAATGGGAGAGATGTCCGGTGCAATATCTCGGCAAGTATGCGCGCAAATTCGGAGGGGCGTTTTGTGTCGCCGTCTTTTTTCTTACTTTGGAGGCCGTATGTGACCTGCTTTTGCCTACCATGATGGCAAGATTGATCGATGGAGGCGTTCTGACGAAACAGATGGATCAAGTGTTCCGCATGGGGGGCATTATGCTCGGGATCACCGCCATCGGCGCGCTGGCGGCTTGTGCCCGCAATATTATGGCCAGCCGAGTCTCGTATAAGTTCGGCGCCGAATTGAGGTCGGATTTGTTCCGTAAAATTTTAGGTTTGTCTTTTGAAAAAATCGATCAATTTGAAAGGGCTTCCCTCATTACGAGAATGACCAACGATGTGATGCAGGTGCAAAATTTTGTGAACGGAATGATGCGAATCTTTGCAAAGTCCCCTTTGCTGTGCCTGGGGAGTTTCATTATGGCCGTGCGTCTTGATCCGCATTTATCCGTTTCGTTGGCTGTGGTGGTGCCCATCGTCGGATTGCTTATTGCGGTGAATATGAAAGTCGGTTTTCCGCGCTTTATGAATGTGCAGAAAGCGCTGGATCAGGTGAACCGGGTCATGCGTGAATATTTATCCGGAGTCAGGGTCGTCAGGGCATTCAACCGGTTCGATTACGAAGTGGACAAATTCAACCGCGCGAATTCGGAATTTCGCATCCGGTCGATGCAAGTCATGCGTTTGATGTCCGTCTTTCATCCAGCCATTATGCTGACTGTCAATTTCGGCATTATCGCGGTTCTCTGGATCGGAGCTTGGAGGGTCGATAACGGCCAGATGCAGGTCGGCACCATCATTGCATTCATTAACTATATGACTCAAATTTTATTTTCGCTGATGATGATATCCATGGTGTTCACCATGTTCGTCAGGGCAAGGGCGTCGGCCGTCCGAATCGGAGAAATTTTCTCGCTGGAAAGCGGCATAACCTGGAAAGACGATGTGGCTGTACCGCCCAGAATGGAAAACATCGAGTTCCGGAATGTTTCTTTTTCTTATGAGGGGCCGGGGGGCGCTCCCGTTTTGAAAAATATTACGTTCTCCTGCTGCCCCGGAGAAACGGTAGGAATCATCGGTTCGACCGGTTCCGGAAAAAGCAGTCTGGTAGGGCTCATTCCACGGTTTTACGAAGCGACTTCCGGGACTGTCAAAGTGGGCGGCATCGATGTGAAAGACATCGACCCGAAGAATCTCAGGGAGAAAATAGCGGTCGTTCCGCAAAAATCCGTATTGTTTACCGGGACGATATTCGAAAATATCCGTTGGGGAAAAGAAGATGCGACCCGGGAAGAAGTTGAAGAAGCGGCCAGGATCGCGGAAGCGCATGAATTCATCTCCGCTCTGCCGGAAGGTTATGAGACGAGAGTGGGGCAGCGCGGAGTGAACTTGTCGGGAGGGCAGAAACAGCGGATATCCATCGCCCGCGCTTTGGTAAGAAAACCGCAAATTCTGATTCTTGACGATTGCACCAGCGCGGTAGACGTGGCGACGGAAGCGCGGATTAAGGAATCTCTTAAAAAGTACGCCGGACATCTTACCTGCCTGATTATTGCCCAACGGATCACTTCCGTCATGGACGCCGATAAAATTTTGGTGCTGGACCAAGGAGAAATCGTCGGAGCGGGCACGCACGAAACGCTTTTGCAAAGCTGCCGGGTATATCGGGAAATATACCAGTCGCAGGTAGGAAAGAAGGTGGAATCGAATGTCTAATGGTTCCGGGACGGAAGCGAAAGAAAGAAACGAAATGCCTCTTCTTGCCGGACCGGGAAGACCCGGATTCGGAAACCGGTTGGGGCGGGGGCCGGTCGAGAAACCGAAACATTTCAATAAAACGTTGAAGCGGCTGTGGCAATATATCGGGAAGGAAAGAAAAGGGTTAACGGCGGTATTTTTATCCATTATCGCCAGTGCTTCGCTCGGACTTTTGGGCCCCTATTTCATCGGCGTAGCCATCGACGCGATTGCCGGAACCGGAGGGGACGGACATGTTTACTTCCGCCTCCTGGCCATCATGATTATCGTACTCGCCGCTGCCTATGTGACGGAAAGCGCGCTTACGTTTTTGCAGGGATGGTTAATGGCGGGAATATCCCAGCGCATCGTCGCGAACCTTCGGCACGCGTTGTTTGGCAAACTTCAGAAACTTCCCCTGTCCTTTTTCGACTCCCGTCCGCATGGGGAAGTGATGAGCCGGCTCTCCAACGATATCGACAACATCAGCAATACCATTTCCCAGTCCGCGACGCAGCTGATGTCCGGTTCCATCGCGATTGTCGGATCGCTGGCGATGATGATTTATCTCAGTCCGGTTCTGACGGTGGCCAGCCTGATTACGGTGCCGCTTGTTTATTTGCTGGCCCGGACCGTGACCCGCAGAACGAGAGTGTTATTCAGGGACCAGCAGGCGCAGCTAGGCAGGCTGAACGGCCAGATTGAAGAAACGATCTCGGGCATGGAAATCGTGAAAGCTTTCAATCATGAGGGCAAATCGATTCAGGAATTCGAAGCGGTCAATGCGAAGTTGTATGAAGTCGGATTAAAAGCGCAAATCTGGTCGGGATTCCTTATGCCGCTGCTTAACATCATCAACAATTTGGGATTTGCGGCGGTGGCCATTGTCGGAGGGATCCTTGCCGTCAACGATTTGATCACGGTGGGAGTTATCGCCAGCTTTTTAAGCTATTCCAGGCAGTTTGTCAGGCCGCTGAACGAATTGGCGAATATTTACAACGTTTTGCAGTCGGGACTGGCCGGAGCGGAAAGGGCGTTTGAGGTGCTGGATGAGCAGGAAGAACCGGCCGACCCGCCCGATGCGGTCGAATTAAAACATCCGAAAGGCCATGTAGTGTTTGAAAATGTCAGCTTCGGATATCGCCCGGATGTCCCGATTTTAAAAAGGATCAGTTTCGAAGCCCCGCAAGGAAGCAGCATGGCGCTCGTCGGTCCGACCGGGGCGGGAAAAACGACGATCGTCAACCTGGTAACCCGGTTTTACGATGCGAATCAGGGAAAAATTTTGATTGACGGCAAAGATATCAGACAGTACACCCGCGACAGCTTGCGCAGATGTTTCGGGATTGTCCTGCAGGACACTTATTTGTTTTCCGGAACGATCAGGGACAACATCAAATACGGCAACCCGGATGCAACCGATGAGGAAATGATCGAAGCGGCCACATTGGCTAACGCGAACAGGTTTATTGAACGTCTGCCCCAAAAGTACGATACCGTACTGTCGGAAAATGGAAGCAATTTGAGCCAAGGGCAGAGGCAATTGCTGGCCATTGCCCGGGTCATCCTGGCGAAACCGTCCATCCTCATTCTGGATGAGGCCACGAGCAGTATCGATACCCGTACCGAACTTCATATCCAGGATGCGTTACTGAAGTTGATGAAAGGAAGAACCAGTTTCGTCATTGCCCACCGACTGAATACGATTCGCGACGCCGATTCCATTATGGTTATTGATCACGGTGAAATTGTGGAACAGGGAAACCACGAAACGCTGCTGGCGGGAAACGGGGCGTACAGCCGCATGTTTATGCATCAATTCAGGGGAATGGGATAGAGGCCGTCACCCAAGTGTTTTTCGATGTGCAAGCCTTCGTTTTTGATGTGATGACAAGCTGAAAATGAACCTCCAACCCGCTTTGACAGCGGTTTTGGAGGTTCATTTGTGTTTATGCCGGGACTGGCTTTTTTGGCCCGCTCTTTTGGGACAACCCCTTTGGTCAGATGGGCAATATTGCCTCAAAGTACCGCAACAAGAGATTTTGGGTACTATGTAGAGTAATAATACGAAATTCAAAGAAAAAGAAGTATTTTCTTCCATCTTTGGCTTCTCAATCCGAATATTTGCTCATTTTCATAAGGATTCGCAAGTTGCAAGGTTGATTCACTCATGTTTATGCCTATATATTATTTATTAGCAGCCGATATACTCGAGTGCTAATACCGAGCCGTTTTGCAGATTCGGTGCGAAGAATAATGTTTGAACGGAGGGATTCCATGAAAGCTCTTTTACTGGCTGGAGGATTAGGGACCCGGCTTAGACCGCTGACGGAAAATTTGCCGAAACCGATGGCCCTTGTCGCTAACAAACCGTGGCTTTACCATTTGATCCTCCATCTCAAGGATGAGGGAATCACGGAATTCGTTATCGCGGTCAAGCATTTTCCTAACATGATTCGGCAATATTTTGAGGACGGCCGGTCGCTTGGCGTATCCATCGAGTATGCCGTCGAGCACAAGCTTCTGGGCACAGCCGGCGCGATTAAAAATGCGGAGCCCTTGCTCAGCGATCGTTTTCTCGTCGTCAATGCCGATATCGCGCTCGATTTTTCGCTCGTTCCGCTGCTTGATTTTCACATCTCCCACGGGGGCGGGGTCACGATCGCACTGAAGGAAGTGGAGGACCCTTCCCAATACGGGGTCGTGGAAATGGGCGGGAATGGCCTGATCAAGCGTTTCGTCGAAAAACCGGATCGCGGCAAAGCGCCTTCCAATCTCATTAACGCCGGAATCTATATTATGGAGAAAGAAGTATTGTCCTGGATACCAAAAGGGAGAGAAGTTTCGATCGAAAGAGAAACGTTCCCGCTGCTGATTCAGCATGGCGTCGGGGTTTACGGCAAGCAGATACACGGTTATTGGCTGGACATGGGTACCAAGGAACGGTATCGCCAGGTTCATTGGGATATATTGAAACAGAAGTTTACGATGCCTCTTCGCGGAAATGAGAGTGAGAACGGAATATGGCTGGGAAAAGGAGTAAACGTTGGAAAAGGCGTCTTATTCGTTCCGCCTGTTTTGGTTGGCGATGATGTGCAAATCGGTGACCGCAGCACGATCGGGCCGTACGCCGTCATTGGAAACCGTTGCGTCATCGGTTCGAGGGTGCGTTGCACGGAGTCCATATTGTGGGACGGATGCCGGGTTCATAACGGCGCGCAACTGAACCACTGCATTTTCGGCCGCGAATTGGAACTCGGATCGGAACATATTTTGTACGAAGCGGTCATGAATCGTGTATCGGGAGGGGATGACCATTGATCAGGGTGGCATATGTCAGCACCTACTTGCCCAAGCGCTGCGGATTGGCGACATATACCCATCATTTGCGGCAAAGCATGAAGGCCCTGAAAGGATGGATGCATCTTGACCCCGTCGTGACCATCGTTGATACGAAAGAGCAAAAAGAGATGCGCGATCCCGCTCTCTGGCCGTTATTAAAAAATGACCGGGAAGACTACAGGCGTTTGGCGGAAAGAATCAACAACAGCAACATTTCGGTCGTTTCCCTTCAGCATGAGTTCGGGATTTTCGGCGGCAACGCCGGAGAGTACGTTCTCGAATTTGTCCGCCATTTGAAGAAGCCACTGGTTACGACTTTTCATACGGTTTTCGAGCAACCGCAAGAACCGTATTTTTCCATACAAAAAGAAATCGCGGAACGAAGCGAACATATCATCGTGATGAACCGGCTGGCAATCCCTTCGTTGCAGAAGACTTTCTCCATTTCTCCGGACAAGATTTCGTTTATTCCTCACGGAACTCCGGTTCCCGATCCGCAAAAACGGTTGGATTACCGTGAAGAACTGGGCTGGAATGACAAAAAGGTGATCATGACCTTCGGATTGCTCAGCCGCGGAAAAGGGATCGAATTGATCCTGCAGGTGTTGCCCGAGGTCGTGAAGGCCGTTCCCAACGTTCATTACGCGATTGTCGGCCAGACGCATCCCGAGGTTCGCAAGACCGAAGGGGAAGCATACCGGGAAGAGCTGAGAGCGATGATCCGCGACCTTCATATCGAGCCGTATGTCACGATGGTTGACCGGTATCTCGACGAACAGGAACTGGTCAAACACATAACCGCCTGCGATGTATATATAACGCCTTATCCCGGGATGCAGCAGGTTACCAGCGGTACGCTCGCCTATGCTGTCGGACTCGGCCGCCCGGTACTGACGACACCGTACAGTTACGCCCGGGATCTCCTGAAACCTTTCGAATCGCTGCTGATTCCATACGATGACAGGGAACGCTGGGCTCGCAGAATCTCGGAAATGCTCATGGATGATGAGACGTTTAAAGATTGGGAATCGAAAATGTTGCGCATCGGCCAGACCATGCACTGGCCGGAGGTCGGCAGGCAGCATGCCCGTCTGTTCACCCGCGTGAGCGGGGAGGAACAACAGGCGGACAGGAGGGATCGGGTTGCATTCTCCATCCGTTAGCTTTCGCCATCTTGAGCGGATGACGGACAGCACAGGGCTGTTGGAACATAGCCTCGGCATTGTGCCGCGGCGGCTTGAAGGATACACAACGGATGACAACGCCCGCGCGCTGTGGCTATGTGTGGAACGCCTGGATCGCTCCTCCGAGTGGCCTATGGAAACTTCCGAAAGGGAAGTGGTGTGCCGGCTGATCGATACCTATCTTTCGTTTCTTCTGTGGGCGCAGAAAGAGGACGGCACGTTCCACAACAACTTCAGCTACGACCGCCGGCCGGAGCCGGAGGTTCCGTCCGACGATTGCCAGGGGCGGGCGTTGTGGGCTTGTGCTGTCGCTTTTACGAAGCTCCGGCAACCGGAACGCGTCATCGCCGCCGGAAACATGCTCAGGTCGGGTATGGCCCGCTATCGGGAGATGACTTTTCCCCGAGGCTGGGCTTATGCCCTGGCGGCTTGCGGACTGGTGCTTGCAAGATGCGAAGCGGCGGATTTCACCGACAGGCTGGAACACTTGTCCGTCGCAAACGGACACCCGCCAGACATTCTGGAAGAATTCCGCAACGCGGCAACATGGCTGGAAGGCAAGCTGATCCGGTCTTACAAAACTCATGCGGATGAAAACTGGCGCTGGTTTGAACCGGCGATGACTTACGGCAACGGGTTGCTTCCGTGGGCGCTGGCGGTAGCCTGCCGTGCGACAGGGAACCGGGAAGCGCTGAAAATTGCCGGGGATTCCCTGCAATTTCTCATCGCGCGGATGACGTCGCCGGAAGGGCATATCCGGCCCGTGGGCAATCAAGGCTGGTGTACGCGCGATCATCAAAGCCTGTGGGATCAGCAGCCCCTTGAAGTGATGAAACTGGCTTTGTCTTGCAGGGAAATGTATTTTTTGACCGGAAAAGCGGAATACAAGCGGGTCGTGGAGAAGTGCCGCGCATGGTTTTACGGGGAGAACGACTTGCGTCAGGCCTTGGCTGATGCAGAGGAGGGAAGCTGCAGCGACGGGCTGACGCCGAACGGCATCAATTTGAACCGCGGAGCCGAGTCGACGCTGGCTTTTTTGTTGACGGAAATGGTTTATGGAAGCATGCAACTTTTTCGAAATCCATCTTCCTCGGCTCGGAACGGAAGCCAACCATAGTTGGCCTTCATGGTTGACTTTCATGGTTAAGGTTTACTTTCATAGTTGGCTTTCATAGTCGACTTTTATAGTTGACTTCCATAGTTAAGTTTCATCATTGACTTTCACAGGTAACTTCCATCGTTTTGCTTTCACAGTCGACTTTCATGGTGGACTTCCACAGATCATTTCCATTGTTTTACTTACATGGTTAATTTCCGCAGTTGGCTTCCACAGCCCATTTTGTTGCACCGTCCCGGGGACTTCCCCGGGGTTTTTTGTTGCCGTCTCTTTTTTCTGAAAAAAGTTACCGCAACATTTGCCAATTTTCGACGTTTATATAAATATGGGTCGTAGATTCATAGAATACTGTTGATCGGAAAGGGATGTCTGCACATGAACGAACTCAACTACGTATCCGAAACAGGTGTGGTCCGTGCCCGGCCTGAAGAAAGGGGCAGGAAAAAGTCCGTCCGCCGTTGGGTTGCCTGGTCCGTTTCCTTGCTGTTGTGGGCTCTTTTAATTTTGGGCGCATTCAGCCTGGCGCAACATTATATTCAGGGGCTGCAGCAACAACTGGCGGAAATCCAGAGGAGCGCAGCGGACTTGAACAAAAGTCTGGGAAGTCTGGAGGCCCGGTTGAACGAGCACAAAGAACGGCTTGCACAGCTTAATCAGCGGTTCGAGACAGTGCAAAACGATTTGGAAGCCGTCAAAGAGGAACTGTCGCTGGCGGGCGACACGTTGAGTTCTTCCGATGAAACGAAAAAAGCGCTGAATCAGCGCATTACCGATTTAAGCAAGGAATTGGAAAATCTCCGCATTTCGATCCGGAAGTTGGAGGAAGCCGCTCGTGTTTTCTAGAATCCAGTTCGTATTCCTGTTATTTGTGCTGATTGTCGCCGCGTTTCTGGCGCCTTTCGCCTCTTACAGCCCTTCCTTGCCGGAACAAATTGCATCGGCGTCGGGCTCGTTCGTTCCGTTGAACGGGCATGTGCGGCAATTGCAGCAAGCGGTGTCCGACATTGGACAAGCCTATACGGAAATGGAAGAACGCACGGAACAAACCGGAAACGTGATGAGCGGCACGCGTGAGGTGTTGTCCCAATTGATCGAAGTTGCCCGGGCGGAGAAAGTAAAGGCGGAAGAGCAAAAACAGGTTGTCGACCAAATATTGGCCGAAAGCCAAAGGCATGCCAAAGAAACGCAAGATGCGCTGGACATGATCTTGTCCAAAATGTTGGGCGATCCGATCGGGCAAACGTACGGAAAGCGGGCGACGGTAAAGGTGTTTTCGCTGAAAGAAGCGGGATACCGGGGGTATATGGCCAAAGTGAAACTGCACGATCCGACGGCGGTGAGACTGGTCTTATCGGGCGACAAGGTTGGCCATACGGGTGAAACCACGAGCCAGGCCGCCAAAAGAACCGGAGCCGTATTGGCCGTTAACGGGGGAGGGTTTGCCAGACAGGACGGACTGCTTTATCCGATCGGCATTACGGTCGTCGACGGAGAAATCAAAACTTTTTACCAGACCGATCTGAGTTTCATCGGATTCGATAAACACGGAAGATTGGTGGGCGGAGAAGTGACCACCAGAGAACAAATTAAAAAAATGAACGTCATGCACGGCGCCTCGTTCGTGCCTACGTTGCTGAAGGACGGAAAAAAGCTGGACATTCCCCGCGCATGGAAAAACAGGAAGGAACCGCGCACGCTGATCGGCCATTTCTCCAACGGCGATTTGCTGTTTATCGTGATCGACGGCAGACAAAAAGGGTACAGCGAAGGGGTTACCCTGGAGGAAGCGCAGGAAAAACTGCTGGAATTCAAAGTGCGCGATGCGTATAACCTCGACGGGGGAGGATCGAGCACCTTTTACTACAACGGAAAAGTGCTGAACAGTCCTTCCGACGGGCGGGAAAGGAAAATCCCTTCAACTTTTGTCGTCCTGCCCTAGGCGTTTGTCCGGTAAAGATGCATTCGGCCCGCATGTCCTATTGACAACCACAAGATATTGTTATAGACTTTGAAAAGAACAACTACATATTGTGGTGAACAGGTGTTTTGCTTGCACCTACGGTGAAGCAAAACTTAAAAGGGAAGACCGGTGCGAATCCGGCGCGGTCCCGCCACTGTATTGGAAGAGTTTCTCTCCACAGATGCCACTGGCCTGATCCAGCCGGCCGGGAAGGCGGAGAGAGACGATGAAACCTGAGCCAGGAGACCTGCCTGTTCATTGACACGGTTCAACCTACGGTCGATAGGTGTGTCCGGATCCGTCCTCCGTATTCGGGGGGATGGCAATTCGTTTATGCTTTTTTGGGCGCAACCTGTCGTTTTTCGCAGGTTGCGCCCTTTATTTTATGGGAAAAGAGGGAAGCGTGATGCTGGTCGCATTCGACTCGCGAACCGGGAACGTGCGAAAATTTGTGGGGAAATTATCCGTACGGTCTGTTCAGATCGAAGAAAACATGACGGTGGAAGAACCTTTCGTCCTCGTAACCTATACGACCGGCTTCGGAAATGTGCCGGATAAGGTGCTTCGTTTTCTGCAACGCAACGGCAGCCGGTTAAAAGGCGTCGCCGCCAGCGGCAACCGGAACTGGGGACACCTGTTTGCCAGAAGCGCCGATACGATCGCCCAAATGTACGGAGTTCCCGTGCTGGGGAAATTCGAACTGTCCGGCACGGCCAATGATGTGGAAAATTTCCTGAAGGAGATGAGCGAACGTTGCGGCATATTGAATTGAACAATCAGTTAACCGGGAGAGGACCGGACGGATTTTTCCGGCTGGACAAGGACAAAGAAGCCGTCCGGGAACTGCTTGCGGAAGTGAGGGAAAAAAGCCTCCGCTTCGGCAGCATTCGGGAAAAAGTGGCTTACATGATCGAAAACGATTATTATGAAAACTTTTACGAACGCTATACCCCCGGCGAAGTGGAGGACATTTTCCGCTTCACTCACGGCTTCGGTTTTACATATCCATCGTACATGGCCGCGTCCAAGTTTTATACCGACTATGCCATGAAGTCCAACGACCGGACGCGGTATTTGGAGGATTATCCGGACCGCGTCGCCGCCACGGCGCTTCATCTCGCCCAGGGCGATGCGGCTTTGGCAAAAACTTTTGCGGTTTCCATGATGGAGCAGCGTCTGCAGCCGGCCACGCCGACGTTTCTGAATGCCGGCAAGAGCCGCAGGGGGGAAATGGTTTCCTGCTTTCTGCTGGAAATGGATGATACGCTCAATTCGATCAATTACTGCTTGAACACCTGCATGCAGCTTTCGAAAATCGGCGGCGGCGTCGCCGTCAACGTGTCCAAACTTCGCGGCCGCGGGGAACCGATCAAGGGAGTGGAAGGGGCGGCAAAAGGCATCATGCCCGTGCTCAAGCTGATGGAAGATGCGTTTTCCTACGCGGACCAGATGGGACAGCGGAAAGGTTCGGGCGCGGCCTATTATAACATTTTCGGCTGGGATGTGTTGGAATTTCTTGACAGCAAAAAAATCAATGCCGACGAAAAAATCCGCCTCAAAACGTTGTCCATCGGATTGATTGTCCCGGACAAATTTTACCGACTGGCGGAAACCAACCAGCCTTTGGTGGTTTTTGGGCCCTATTCGGTTTACCGGGAATACGGCGTCCATTTGGACGACATGGATCTGGACGAAATGTACGACCGGCTTTTGGCCAACGACAGAGTGCGGAAGAAAACGGTCATGAGCGCGCGGGAGATGCTCGTAAAAATTGCCATGACCCAATTGGAATCCGGCTATCCGTACATCATGAACAAGACGAACGCCAACCGCGTTCACGCCCTGAAAGATATCGGCTCCATCAAGATGTCCAACCTTTGCACCGAAATTTACCAGCTTCAGGAAACGTCGGAAATCGGCGATTACGGGCAAGGCGACGTCATTCGCCGGGACATCAGCTGCAATCTGGCGTCGCTGAATATTGCCAATGTGATGGAGCGCAAGAAAATCAGGGAATCCGTACACGAAGGCATGCTGGCGTTGACGGCGGTGAGCGACATGGCAAGGATCCCCAACGCGCCGGGAGTGGTGAAAGCGAACAGGGAATTGCATTCCGTCGGGCTCGGCGCGATGAACCTTCACGGATATCTCGCCAAAAACAAAATCGCCTACGAAAGCAGGGAAGCCAAAGATTTTGCGCGCACTTTTTTCATGATGATGAATTACTATTCGCTGGAAAAGAGCATGGAGATCGCCAAATTGCGGAAAACCGCGTTCAAAGATTTCGAACGGTCGGAATATGCGAAAGGAACTTATTTCGACAAATACCTGGAACAAGATTTCCGTCCGGTATCGGATCAGGTCCGGAAGTTGTTTGCGGGAATGCATATTCCATCGCCGTCGGATTGGTTGCGGCTTAAGGAACAGGTGCAGCATTACGGGCTGTATCACGCTTACCGGCTGGCCATCGCCCCGACGCAAAGCATATCCTATATCCAGAATGCCACTTCCAGCATTTTGCCGGTCGTCGATGTGATCGAGACGAGAACGTACGCCAATTCGACGACTTATTATCCGATGCCGTATCTTTCGCCGGACACCGTGTTTTATTACAAATCGGCATACAACATGGATCAGTACAAAGTGCTCGATTTGGTCGCGGAGATTCAGGAACATGTGGATCAGGGGATCTCGACGGTTCTGCACGTAAACAGCGACATCTCCACCCGGGAGCTGGCCCGGTACTATATCTATGCGGCGAAAAAAGGACTGAAATCGCTGTATTATACCCGCACGAGACGCATAAGCGTGGATGAATGCGTAAGCTGCGCCGTGTAATCTTCACGGCTCGGGGAGGGCGGCGTTTGCCGGACGCCGCCTGGCGCCGGCCGGAATTCCGTGCGGCTGTTCTCAACATGTATGCAAACCAAAATACGCCGGGGGTTAACCGGAAGACGCCGGTGGCTAAGAAAAGAGAAGGGACGGAAAGAACATGAAAGCTGTCAACTGGAACGTGCCGGAAGACGATTTTACCATCGCTTTTTGGCAGCAAAACATTATGCAGTTTTGGACCGATGAAGAAATCCCGCTGTCGGACGACAAAATGTCGTGGCTGGAATTAAGCGAAGCCGAAAAAGAACTGTACATGAAAGTGCTGGCCGGGTTGACTTTGCTCGATACGGTGCAAGGCGGCTGGGGCATGCCGAACATTTTGGAGCATGTAAACGGGTTGCAACGCAAGGCGGTGCTTGCTTTCATGGGCATGATGGAACAAATCCACGCCAAATCGTACAGCAGCATTTTTACGACACTGGCTACGAGCGAAGAAATCGGCGCGCTGTTCAAGTGGGTGGAAACGCATCCGCTGCTGCAGGAAAAAGCGGAAACGATCGCCGGATATTACCGGGCCATTGAAACCCGCAAAGATTTATACATGGCAATGGCCGCCTCGGTGCTGCTGGAAAGCTTTCTGTTTTACAGCGGATTTTTTTATCCGCTATACCTCGCAGGGCAAGGAAAAATGACAAGCAGCGGGGAAATCATCGATCTGATCCTGCGGGACGAAAGCATTCACGGCTTGTATGTCGGCATTTTGGCCCAGGAAGTGTTCGCCGAGCTAAGTTCGGAGGAACAGTCGGCCGTTTCGAAGGAACTGAACGGTTTGCTTGATTCACTGTACCGTCTCGAAGCGCAATACACGGACGAATTGTATGCGTCTGTCGGATTGACGGAAGAAGTCCAGCGCTTCGTCCGCTACAACGCCAACAAAGCGATGATGAATCTGGGGCTCGAGCCGGTATTTCCCGAGGAACCCGTCAATCCGATTGTGTTTAACGGAATCCGCACGCATACGAAGCAGCACGATTTCTTTTCCAAGAAGGGAAACGGCTACGTCAAGGCCATCCGCGTGGAGCCGTTATCCGACGCCGATTTTCAGTTTGATTTGTAAATAAAGACCGGATATCCGATTTTCATTGTCGGCTGCATGCCGTTTTTTTTGTTTTGTTATGATGATGCTTGCGGATAACATGGTACAATGAAAATCAAAGCTTGGCAGCAGAGCGTCGCTCCCTGAGGTTCACGATGGTCCGATGTCGCCGAACCGTTTCTGTTGGGAAAAAGGGCTTGCCGAAGGAAAGTGGAAAAAAGGCGGGCCAAGCTGCCGCAAACCATTTGTGCAGAACAAAGGGGAAGTTCATGAACAGAATCAAACCGACAGTGATTTGGCTTCTCGTTGTTGCGCCGATATTCCTTGCCGTTTCGTATTATTTTTTGGGAAGGGGGGATCAAGATGATTCAGGGATTGAACCATCTTTGTTTTTCGGTTTCCGATCTGGAACAATCCATTGTTTTTTACAGAGAAGTATTCGGAGCAAAACTGTTGGTCAAGGGAAGAAGGCTGGCTTATTTTGATTTGAACGGGTTGTGGATTGCGCTGAACCAGGAAGATGCGGACAGGAGTCCGTTGAACCGAACGTATACGCATATTGCTTTTTCCGTTGATGAAAAAGATTTTGATTCGGTCTGTCAAAAGTTAAGGGATTTGAATGCGGAAATTTTGCCGGGCCGGGAAAGGGATGAAAGAGATAAGAAATCGGTTTATTTTTTGGATCCGGACGGCCACATGTTTGAGTTTCATACGGGAAGTTTGCGGGACCGGTTGGATTATTATAAACAAGATAAACCGCACATGATTTTTTATGAACAGGACTAAAGACGGCATCATTTTATGGGGTGATGGGATGAAGGTGGCGATTCGTCGGATGCATGAAGGGGATCCGGTTGCCATATCCCGGTCGTTCAAGGAACAGGGATGGAACAAGCCGGTTGAGTTGTATCTCCGATATCTCAAGGAACAACATGACGGCGAAAGAGTCGTATTCGTTGCGGAGGCGGACGGTGTTTTTGCCGGTTACGTGAATGTTGTGTGGAACTCGCATTATCCATCATTTCAAGAAAAGGGGATTCCCGAAATTACCGATTTAAACGTTTTAATCAGATTCCGCCGGTCAGGCATTGGTTCGAAACTGATGGATGCGGCGGAAGCGACGATTAAAGAACGGTCCCGGGTTGCGGGAATTGGGGTGGGAATATTTTCCGATTACGGACATGCCCAAATTATGTATATCAAACGCGGATACGTCCCGGACGGCAAAGGGATTTATAACGGCCGACGCTATATCCGGTTCGGGGAAACGATAGAAATGAATGATAGCATCGCGCTGTATTTAACGAAAAACTTGGTTGATTCGAAATAGGCATCCGTTGCCGCACATAAAATTCTCCGGTTTTGTGATGCGCATCACATTGGCGGGGGTCTGCCGGCGGTAAACTGGTAACAGAAACATTGCTCTGCCATGAAACCGCCTAAGGATGCGCTGAGGTTGGCTCGGCAACCGCGTGCGGGGATTTCTCAAACGGCAGCGAAAGGGAGAGAGTCGGCATGAAAAAGGGGTACATGCCCAAACAACACGGTGCCTGGGCAATGCTCGTTATTCCGTTTCTGTTCGGCATGTTTGCGTCCAAACCCGTTTGGCTTCATGCGCCGCTTTTTCTCGGATGGCTTCTCGCTTACTTGTTTTCTTATCCGTTCCTGCAGTGGCTGCGGACAAAAAAACGGATTTACGTAAGGCCAATGCTGGTATACGGAGGCTTGCTGTTGCCGGCCGCCGCCGTGATTTTGGTTTTGGAACCGGCGTTGGGACGTTGGGCTCCGCTGTTTATCCCCATATTTCTGGTAAACTGTTACTATGCCCGCCGCAACCGGGAACGATCGTTGGTCAACGACTTGGCCGCCGTGCTTCAGTTCAGCCTGATCGTGTTTGTCGCATACCAGGCGGGAGGCGGGGATCACTGGGAACTGGCGGCGGAGTTATATGCCGTAAGCGTCCTGTATTTTACAGGGACGGTGTTTTTCGTCAAAACGATGATCCGGGAAAAACGGAATGTGAAGTATTACCGGTTTTCCGTCGGCTATCATCTCGTTTTGCTTGCCGCGGCGGCATTCTGGTTTTCTCCCGCGCTGTTGGTGCCGTTTTTGATTTTGCTTGCGCGGGCTGTCTGGTCCCCGCTTTCCCGGCTCACCGTCAAACAAACCGGAATCCTCGAATATGCCTTCTCCATTCTGATCGCCGGTTCGGTGTTGGCGGTTTATGCGTTGAGCGGGTAAGAAGCGGCGGGACCGCGGGAAGTGATTATAGTTCCCCCCAACGTTTCAGCGCCTCCATGTCCAAAATGACCATCTCCGAACGGTTTGTTTCGAGAATGTGTCGTTTTTTCAACTGATTCAGAAGACGGTTCACCGTTTCCCTTGAAGTGCCGATCAAATTGGCCAATTCCTGGTTGGTCACGGGCAGTTCAATGTGAATCCGCGAGCCTTTCGCTTCTCCGAGTTTCTCCGCCAATTGCAACAACAGGGAGAGAATTCTGCGGTTCACGTCATGAACGGTCAACTGCTGAAGTTTTAGCTGAAGTTCGCGGATTTTGGCGCCCATCACGTCGATCAGTTTGACGGCAATGGACGGCACGGACAGAATAAGCTGCTCGAAGGCGCGGACCGGGATGGCCAACACGTGCGTGTCCACTATGGTTTCCGCCGTTGCCGGGTAAGGCGTTTGATCAAAAAAACCGGTATGCGGAAACATGTCCCCGGTCTGCAACAACGACACGATTTGTTCGTGCCCTTCTTTGTCGGTTTTGTAAGCTTTGACCAATCCGTCCTGAATGAAAAAAACCGCTTCTTTTTCGCTGCCTTCGGTAAAAATAATTGACTTTTTCCGAAAGACGCGGTCCACGGAAATTTCGTGAACATGAGCCAATTCCCGCAGGTTCAGATCGCGGAATAAAGGAACCTGCCGCAATCGTTTCAGGTTTTCCATTGAAACCGTCCTTTTGCGAATTTTTTATTTATTATAACGGATAAAAAGGATGGGGAAAAAGGGATCCGTTCAATGTTGTTTTATGTGTTTCATGTCAATATATAAGAACCGGTCATACTAGGGAAAAATTTGCAAGGAGAATGTTTTATCTCTTTCATGTCAATATATAAGGATCATGAAATAAGGATCATGGGAAAGGAAAGATTTGCGATGGATGTTTTGTCGGCCATTGAGAAACGCCGGGAGATTACCCGGTTTACACCCGATCCGATTCCCAAGGACGCGCTGGACATGCTGCTCCGGACGCTCTATTTGGCTCCAAGCGGCAATAACCTGCCTTCGCGCGAATTCATCCTCGTCACCGCGAAAGATATGCTGCTTGAGCTCCGCTCAACCACGCCCTATATGAAGTGGCTGGAAAACGCCGCGGCTGCCGTGGTCATTACCGGCCGTCCGGAAATAAGCAAATACTGGCTGCAGGATGCGTCCATCGCGGGCGGTTACGTTTGGCTGGCTGCCGTTTCCTTGGGGCTCGGCGCCGCCTGGGGAGCGGTGTATCATGCCGAGGATGCGGCGGAATCGGCAAAGAGGGAACAATATGTCAGAGTCAGGCTCGGGATCCCCGATTCGTATCGGGTCGTAGCCATTTTGGGGTTCGGTTATCCCGCCGCGGAGCCTCCTGAAAAAAAGATGTACCCGATGGAATGCGTCGTGCACCTGGAGAAGTTCCGGTCATGAGGATGGGCCGGATTCCCGCGCACCTGTTTCGTAACGAATCCAGCCGTCTTTATTTCCAAAAAATGGGTCGATTAAAATTTTAACGAATCCAGTTGACGCTATTCATCCCAATTTTCGGTTTTTTCTGCCGATGGAAGGCAAATAACGTTATTTCAGTTCGTAAGATTTTTGAAACCGCAGATATTCGCCAAATAACGCCATTTCAGTCCGTTAGAACGGAATCAAGCGGCCCTGCCGCAAAAAAATTCGCTGACGGGGTCCGTCATTGCCGTTTCACCGATAAATGTATACAATGATGTAAAAAAATAACATTCCAAAAAATCACCCGTACAATTGAGGTGACAGGCATGAATATTGATTTTGGCAGGGTATCTCAGGACTATGCGAGATTCAGGGACCGTTTGCCGGACATTTTGTTTGAGCAATTCAGCAAAAAAGGAATTCATTTCCACGGCAAAGATGTGATCGATCTTGGAGCCGGCACAGGACTTTTTAGCCGGGATCTGGCTTTAAGAGGAGCAAGGGTGATCGGAATTGAGCCTTCCGAAGAATTAATCAAAGCCGCTATGCAAAGTGCTCATCAACATCAGGCCGCCCCTGTCAGATACATACAAGCTTTTGCGGAACATGTTTCACTCCCCGGCAAATATCCGATCATTACTGCGGTAAGGGCATGGCATTGGTTCGATCGGCTCAAAGTGATCAAAAACATAAAGAACCTCCTCGAAAGCGGCGGACTTTTGATCGTGATCAACTCCGTTTTTTTGCCTGATTCAGATATAGCGAAGGCGACTTTTGAAGTCTTGAGAAATAACCGGATTGAACTGAAACCGGCGGGCTCACATGCGGACGTCAAAGAGAGAAGAACCGGTTTCCCCGTGAATTGGTTTGATGAATGGAAAGCGTACTCGTTAAATATTATTCACGAGTGGGAACAGGATTATATGCTCAAATACACCCATGAAGAATGGTGCGGTAAGATCAGGTCCGTCTCATGGATGGCGAATGCGGACGAAGCATTGAAAACCAGAGTGACTTCGGAGCTGATGAAACGGCTGGCGGAATTTGATCAATGGATGGAAATTCCTCACAGATACTCCGTAGTCGTATTAAAAAATGAACAAAAATCATGAGTCGGATCATGTGAAAGCGGGAGTTTAAATGTAATTATTCGATATGCCGACAAGAGCGCGAACGGATGACAATCCGTTGAATCGCAAGGAGTATTTTCTTGTCCTTCGCGCTTATTGAGGCAGACATCCGCTATAGGCTGTACCGCAGTTTTGGCTGCGATATAGTAATAGTAATTAATAATCATCGAAAGGGTGTTGTCAAATGAAAAACGCACGGAAAATCAATATGAACAAAGTTTGGAGGGAGAATATCGCTTAGCCCTCCATAATTAATGGAGGAGAATTATTTGAATAGTCGAATCAGAAAATTTTTGTCCTATTACAGGCCGTATTTCAGTTTGTGTGCAGCAGACTTGGCATGCGCGTTTTATTGTTGCGGCAATCACCCTCATCCTCCCATTATGCGCCAGATACATCACGAAACATATTCTGGAAGGCCATATGTCGGATGCGCTCGGTCAAATCTATTCGATGGGTGCTGTCATGCTGGCACTCGTTGCCGTTCATACGGTTTGCAACATGTTTATTGCCTATCAGGGGCATATGATGGGGGCCATGATCGAAAGGGATATGCGCAATGAATTGTTTTGCCACCATTTAAAACAATCATCCCGCTTTTACGACGAACAAAAAACGGGCCAGTTAATGACCCGGATCACAAACGATACATTTTTTCTTTCCGAATTGTATCATCACGGACCTGAAGACACCATTATTTCCATCATAAAGTTTTTCGGCCCATTTATCATTTTACTTACTATTAACGTCGAGCTTACATTGATCGTCTTCTTCTTTTTGCCGATCATGGCGTTTTACGCGCTTTATTTTAATAAGAAAATGAATATTGCGCTAAGAAGAAGCAGGGATCGGATCGGCGATATCAACGCGCAGTTATCGAGGCGGCCAAAAAGGCGAACGCCCATGATTTTATTATGGGACTGCCGAACGGATATGACACGGATATCGGACAACGCGGCGTAAAGTTATCCGGGGGCCAAAAGCAAAGGCACAGCATAGCACGCGTTTTCTTGAAAAATTCGCCCATTATCATCTTCGACGAAGCGACGAGCGCTCTGGATAATGAGAGCGAAAAGGCCGTTCAAGAATCATTGGAGAAGTTGGCCGATAAACGTACAATGATCGTTATTGCCCATCGGTTGTCGACCATCAGAAACGCTCATCGAATTGTTGTTTTAACGGATAACGGAATCGACGAACAAGGAACGCATGAAGAATTGCTTGCACAAAATGGTACTTATGCAAGATTGTACAACATGCAGTAACGGAAAGAACTTTGACTGGAAGACAGAGTTCCCGCAGTCTTCAGTCCATACAATGATCGCCCTCCCATATAGCTTTTCTTCCGGGGAGGGCGATTTTTTTACGGCAACGGGTTCATGGTCACGCTTATTTTATTTTCTGTTTTTTTCTCAATTGGTCCGTTTGTCGGATCAGGACTTGATTGGACCTTTCGATATAGTCAAGAATGACTTGAAGTTCTTCCGGATTGTAACGGGAATATAGCCCGGTCATGGCCTCGCTTAAAGGCGCAAAAACTTCTTTGATCCGATGCAGATTGGTGTAGATGGGCTCCACAATGACCATCCGGAGGTCATTCGGATCTTTCACCCGGCGGACATACCCCGCTTTTTCCAGACGGTTGAGCGCGTTTGTGATGGCGCCGGTTGTAAGTCCCGTCAATTCGGCCAGCTGACCGGCCGTTGTTCTCTCCATTCGAAGCACGATATCCAGGCATTTATGATCGGTGATGTTCAGACCGAGATATTTGGCGACGTTTTGATGAAAAAATAACGTCAGGGCGGATTGCCGCTTGGAAGCTTCGAGAAGCGAACGGTGAAGGTCGGTCAGTGACATTTGTTTTTGATCCATGGCTTTTTCTCCCTGATTCATAACTGAACCGAATAGTTCCATATACCCCCAATTATATCACAGTTCCGAAACAAAAGATTTTTCAAAGCGTTATTATTTTTCAGCCCGCTCCCTTCGCCCGATCGCCGCATGAATGGAATGCCGGAATGAGATGCCCGAACGGTTCTCCAAACGGTACCGGCCGCATGCTATAATTGCGGTATCGGGAAACAAGCGGAACGGGTCCGGTTGCGCAAGCAGAAAATGCGGAGGCGCATACATGGAGCGCATAAATAAAGACACATAAATGAATATTGAGGTACGTGTATTGAGGTGCGTGTATTGAAGTGTATGATTGAAATGCGTGTATTGAGGCACATGGGAACGTGTATTGAGACACACGGGAAGGAGAATATGCTTTTGCGTTCGTTTTGGGTTTGGTTTGCCTGGCTGGCGGCCGCATGGTCGGCGTTTTTGCTGAATGCCGAAGAGGAGATGGTGCAGAGGGGGATGCTCGGTTGCGCTTTTTTCTTTGCGCTTTACTTTGTGTTGCCGCTTTTCCGGCACCTCCCCGCCGCTTTTTTTGCGGTAATGTGCGGAGCGCTTCTGGCCGCCGCGGCCACTTTTTATGGGGTTGGGCTGAGCGTTGGCGACGGTGCGGAAACCTTGTACGCGTTGCTGATCTTTTCTTATTTGGCCGGGGAAGCGGTGTACCGTCTCCCGCTCCGCTGGGCGGTTAGTTATGGCATGGTAGCCGCGGGCGCTTTCATGACCATAACGTTTCTGAAAGGCGGCAATATGACGGCGATGCTTCCTTTTGCGGCGCTGTATGTGTTCGCGATCGCGGTTGCGATGGCCGTTTACCGCCATGAACGGGAGGAAAACGGGGAGAGCGGCGCCCGTTACGAAGCGTTATTGGACGAATACCGCAAACTGAAACGACATGTGAAAGCAAACGAAGAAGCGGCGCGAACGGAAGAAAGGACGAATATCGCCAGGCAGATTCACGATTCGGTCGGACACAGTCTGACCGCGTTGCTTATGCAACTGGAAATGTTCCGGTTGAAAACGAAAGGGGAACTGCAATCGCAAGCGGAACAAATGAAACGGCTGGCTCAGGGATGTCTGGAAGAAACGAGAAAGGCTGTGAAGTCTAATGAACAGGAAAAGGGAGGAATCCCTGCGATAATCCGTTTGATTCGCAATTTGGAAGCGGAAAGTTATGTGCAGGTCGAATTTTCGTTAGGGCACGGCGCCTCCCGCCGGATCGCCATTCGCCTGGAGTCTCCTGGAGGACGCATCTTCCGTTTTGAGGTGACGAACGACACGGTCGGCCGCGGGGAACAGTCAGTGCGTGAAGGATTCGGGCTGACCGCCATGCGGGAGCGGGTGGAAAAAGCCGGAGAAAAACTGGAGATCACTCATGCGGGCGGCATTTTTAACGTGCGCGGAACGTTCAATCTGGAACAAGGGAAGGGATGAAACGATGATCCAGTTAAATCAGGATGTTTACGGAGAAATAAGTATTTTCAAAAGGTGGTTACCGTGCAGTATATAAAAATTGATCAAAAGATCCATAAAGAATTCGTCGCCGGTTTCAGAAATCCGATAGTTGTTTCGCGGGGAAAACTTCATCATATTCATACATTGCCAGGTTACATTGCGATGAAAGACGGGGCGGTTAAAGGACTGGTGACATATCGTATTGAGAATAACGAATGCGAGATCGTCTCCCTGGACAGTAAGGAAGAAAATCAGGGTGTAGGCACGTCATTCATTCATCTCGTGATGAACGATTCCAGAGAAGCCGGGTGCAAAAGGATATGGCTTGTCACCACCAATGAAAATATTAAAGCGATCAGATTTTATCAAAAACGCGGTTTTGACATGAAATGCATATATAGAAATGCGGTTGAAGAAGCGAGAAAGTTCAAACCGGAAATCCCTTTGTACAGTGAGGAAGGAATTCCGGTCAGGCACGAAATTGAGTTCGAAATGATTTTGTGAGAAAGCGAAAAGATTTTGTGAGAAAAAAATGACATGAAACGCACTTGGTAAATTGTGGTATAATAAATCCAACCGTTTTCCGTTTCCGCGAAACTCCCAACTTTCTTTATAAAAAGCTTTTCGGCAAGCCATTTGTAATTCGGGGAGGTGATCTTCATTTCCAAAATTTATGTTTCCGATCTGGACGGAACATTGCTGCGCGGCGATGCGGCCCTTTCCGATTTTGCAAAAGACATTTTAAACGAACTGCTGGATCAAGGATTGCCATTTACCGTCGCCAGCGCCCGCAGCGTGGCCGCCATGCAAAAAATACTGCACGGTATCCGTCTGCGGCTTCCCGTGATCGAATTCAACGGAGCGTTCATATCGGATTTGGCATCGGGCAGGCATGAAGTGATCCATGAATTGGACAAAGATCTGGTTCCGGAGATTTTGCGCTTGGTCCGGCAGCACCGCTGTACTCCGTTTCTATCCAGTTTTAACGGGAAAGAAGACTGTCTTTATTATGAAAGCATCGCCAATGAGGGGATGCGATGGTATTTTAACGACAGGACGAAAGCGGGGGATAAAAGATTAAGGCATACGGTCGATGTTTCCGATACGTTCGATGAACATGCGGTTTGTTTTACCATCATCGATCGCAAGGAAGCTTTGTCCGGTTTGGCCGCCGAGTTGGAAGAGGTATTCCCGGGAAAAATCGAGATTCATTTGTTTGAAAACGATTACTCTCCGGGTTGGTACTGGTTGACGGTGCACGACCGGCGGGCGACGAAAGATCAGGCTATCCGCATTTTGTTGGATCAACTCGGGTTGTCCGGCGCCGAATTAACCGTATTTGGCGACCAATCCAACGATATCAAAATGTTCAAGCTGGCGCACCGGGCGGTTGCCGTGGCCAATGCAACCGATGAGCTGAAGCGGTACGCGACACGAATCATCGGGACCAATGAAGAAGACAGCGTAGTGCGTTATATAATGGACGATTTTTACGGCAAATAAGCGCAGGAGTCAATGATGAAGCTAAGACGATCGGCAACGGCCTTGATCGGGTTGCTGAAAGCAGGGTCCAGGCGCTGGCGCTGGCTTTAGGGTTTTTCCGGGATTAGAAAGCATGTATCCGGGAACCCACATCACAGGAGGGGATGGTATGTTTATCGTAAATGTAGAGGGAGCCGTTTATCATGAAAACAAATGGCTGATCATTGAACGAAGCGCAAAAGAAAGTCATGCGGGAGGAACCCTCTCTCTTGTCGGAGGGAAAGTGGACACAGATGGCGGCGGGGCTGACATTTTGGAAAAGAACGTCAGACGCGAGATTTTTGAAGAGGTTGGCATTGAAATCAAAAAATCCGTTCATTATGTGTATAGTTCTTCGTTTATTTCCGATGACGGCGATCCTGTCGTTAACGTCGTCTTTCTTTGCGGGTACGAAAGCGGCACCGCGTACATAAACAGTCCGGATGAAGTCGATGCGGTTTATTGGATGACCGCAGAGGAGGTGTTCAGTCACCCGAAAACTCCGCCATGGACAAAGGAAAGCATAAAGAGAGCGGATGAACTTAGAAGGAATTTGCAACATTTGAACCAAGGATAAAAAACAGGTTGGAAACCTCGATTTCATGGATTGCATGGAGGGTATCCGGTTATGGGAGAAAACCAAATACTTGAACGGGCAAAAACATTTCTTTATCAAAACGCTCGGTTGCTTGACCGGAGAAGATTCGAATACTTTTTTGAGGATGGTTCGAAAGAAGCGGTCATTGAAGCTCTCCGCGCTTACCAGAATCAGGACGGCGGGTTCGGAAACGCGCTTGAACCGGACATCCGTTGCCCGTACAGCCAGCCTGTACCGACCGAAATGGCGCTCATGATCATGGACGAGGCGGATTGCTTTGACCCGCAAATACTTGAAGGAATCATCCGCTTTCTGCGAAATATTACCTTGCGTGACGGCGGAATTCCGTTTGTCTTTCGAAATGCGGGCGCCTATCCCCATGCGCCGTGGTGGAAAACGGAATCGGACGACAAACCTTCCATCAACCCGACCGGCAGAATCGTCGGATTGCTTTACAAGCAGAACGTAAGGACGGATTTTTATCGGGAAGAATGGTTTTTGGCCAACGTTGCATATATTTGGCGCGTTTTCGAACTGGAAAAGCCTCACGGCTATCATGACGGGATTCAATGGATTACGTTTTTGCAACATACCCCCGAACAAGAAAAAGCGAAAGCGTATTGGCCTGTAATTGAAGAATGGATGCGCCTTCCCGGAACGATCGAGCGGGATCCGGAAGCGGAAGGTTATGTCCATAAAGTGTTGGACTGGGCCCCGGTCCGCGACAGTTACGCAAGCCGTTTTGTTTCGGAGGAGGATTTGCAAAAACATTTGCAGGCCCTTGTAAACCAACAGCAGGAAGACGGTGGATGGCCGATCAACTGGCCGGCGGTGAGTGCCGGATGCGAAGGGGAATGGCGCGGATGGGTGACGGTGGAACGTTTGAAGACGTTAAAGTCATACGGAATTTTGTAATTGACCATTTGGATTCATGAATTTTTTATTGATTCATGAAACGTGAATTCATGAAACGGCCACCGGATCCAATTTTTCCGGATTCAATGCATTGACGATCGGATATTGAAGGTGGATGAACGGTGCGGATGTCTGTTTTCGGCGAGTTTGTCGTGCGTCCGGTAAAGGAAGCGCATGTCGGGCAATTTGCGGCGATTTTGCAAGAGGGAGCGGAGTGGTTGCGGCAACAGGGCCGGGAGATGTGGACGCCTGAGGAGCTCACAGAGGAGCGGCTGCTCAAGCAAAACGGCATTCATGAGATGTTCATCGGATATGCGAACGGCGAACCCGCTGCAACCATGATCTTACAGGAAACGGACCCCATGATGTGGCCCGAAGAATCGAAACGCCCCGATTCGTTATATGCGCATAAACTATGTGTCCGGAGAGCGATGGCGAAAACCGGTTGTTCCACCGCCATGATCGAATGGGCTAAGGATGAAGTGCTGCGGCGCGACAAAACGTTTTTGCGCCTCGACTGCGCGGCGGACCGGCCCAAACTGTGCGCGTTTTACGAAAGTCACGGATTCGGAAAGGTCGGGGAGAGGCTGGTCCGGCAAAAATATCCGACGGCTTTTTTTGAGTGGAAGGCGGAAAAAAGCAGGCTGCCGGCACGATGAACGGCGGCCTGTTTTTGGCGGAAAACGAAAATGTTCCGACAGGCAGCAAAACGATCCGCCGGAAAAACCGACATGTTCTGGGGGAACTGAAAATTTGGCGGGATCTAACATATTTTGACGGGAGTTAACATGATGTGCCGGAAACAAAACCGTTTCGCCTGAAAACTGCCATGATCCGGCGCGAAAGCGATCATGTTCGCGAATCAATGATCGCATCGGCTTTTTTTCCGGCAAGGATGACCGCGTCAACCGTCACGGCTTCCAATCCCGATTGCAGCGCTTTTTTGACTTCTTGCTCCCCGACTCCCCAGGCAAGCGGAGTCATATGAATCAGATGTGCCAATTCGCCCGGACGGAGGGAATGGCGGTACCGGACTTGCGCGATTTCCGCCGCACGGAAATGGGCCCGGAAATGGGCGATCATCCGGTCGTTCGCATAGGACTGTTTCTCATTTCCTTGATAGAAAAGTTTCCTGAGTTCCGCAAGATGCCCGGCTCCCGGCACGACCTTGACGACGAGACCGTCATGGTGAAGCAGCCTGATCATTTCCCCGTAATTCGTCGGGGAAAACAAGTTCAGAATGACATGAAACTGTCCGTCTTGCAGAGGACAGTCGGATACATCGGCCACACACCAGATCAGCCCGGGATATGTTTTTGCTGCCAGGGAAATCGCTTCCTTGGAAAGATCGATGCCGACCCCGATGATTTCCCCGCTCCAGCATGTTTGCCAGGCGTTGACCAGATCGGCCAAATGAGTCCCTTCTCCGCATCCGGCATCCAGAATCCGGATTTGCTTGTTACCGGCGTTTTGGAGGAAACGGCGCCCGACGGTTGCGATCCGACCGGTCAATTCATGAAAAAATCCGTTTCTGTATATGGCCTGTCTGGCTTCGAACAATTCCCGCGTATATTTTCCCTGTTTGCCGTGGCTCGTGCGCAAATAAACGGATCCGGATTTGGATAGATCGAACGTGTGCCGGTTTTTGCAGACCAGGCTGTTTCCGGAATCCGGAAAGAGGGGATTCCGGCAAACCGGGCACCGGAACAGTTCCCCGCAACGGGAAATCAGCCGTTTGGCAAGTTCAACTTTTTTCATCCTTTGATCTTCCTCATTTTGGAAAATTAACCATTCCTTGATTCAACAAAAAATGTTAAGAGGTAAGGAATGGAAAACCAAAACTCGCCGGAAGGCAAATATTCGCTTTCTGACGATTTTGCACATTGCGTAAAACGGCAATATGCCGAACAAGTTTCCGGTCGGAAGAATTATAACCTTTTTCAGGGCAACAATTCAATGACGACCCAGGACATGCGCAAAAGCTATGCAATATGGTTTTGGTATGGTTTTGGTTTGGTTTTGGTATGACTTTGTTATGGCTTTGGCTCCGGCCGAAATGATTTTGCCCCCGTTCAGAGATAAGTTTAAAATAAGGTTGAAACATAGTCTCTTTTGAAGTGACAGGCCAAATCAAGCCATATCTTGAAGTGCCGGTCCTATCAACGCCGTATATTGAATCGGCAAATTTTCCGCACGGGAGGCGTCCTCATTGAAAGTTGAAATTTGGTCCGATTTTGTGTGCCCTTTCTGCTATATCGGAAAGCGCCGGTTTGAATCCGCGTTGCAACAGTTTCAAAACAGGGAAGCGGTCGAGGTGATCTACCGGAGCTTCGAACTCGATCCGAACGCCAAACGCGACGGCAACCCGAATGTCCACGATCTGCTTGCTTCCAAATACGGCATAAGCCGCGAACAGGCAATCGCCAATACGAATCATGTCACGCGGCTGGCGAAAGAGGTCGGACTCGATTACGACCTTGAACATGCTATCCAGACCAATACGTTCGACGCGCATCGCCTCGCCCATTATGCCGCAACCAGGGGAAAACAGGAAGCGATGACCGAACGGCTTCTGAAAGCCCATTTTACCGAAACGCTTCATATCGGCAACCATGAGACGTTGGCCGATCTGGCCGCCGAAGTCGGACTCGACCGGGAAGAAGTGCTCCGCGTACTGGCGGAAGGCCGGTATGCCGCCGAGGTGCGCGCGGACGAGCAAGAAGCCGGACGGTTGGGGATCCGGGGCGTTCCCTTTTTTGTTTTTAACCGCAAGTATGCGGTATCCGGCGCACAACCGAGCGAAGTATTTCTGAATGCGTTGGAAAAAACGTGGGCTGACGGCCAACCGCTCACTGTACTCGGCGAATCCGATGAATCGCCTGTTTGCGCGGATGGAAACTGCGCGGTCCCCGAAAAGAAAAGCTGATCAGGGGAACGTTTATTCAATCGCCTTTCCCCGGAAACAATTCCCATTTGCCGTTGTTTATTCTTGAAATCTGTCGGATCCGGGTGTACAATGAAACTGAAATCAACTTGTGCGTACATGTATTCTCTCCTATCGACAATATCGAATTGCATGTACGCTCTTTTTTTGCCGTGATTTCATTGTTTGAATCGTTCAATCCGTATCATTCGACCGAAGGAGGATGCTTATGCTGCTCTCGAAATCTTATGTATTTTGGTTTGTGACCGGCAGCCAGCACTTGTACGGACCTGAGACCTTAAAGGAAGTGGAGAATCACGCGCGCGCGATGGTCGAAGGTTTGAACCGCGACCCGGAAATTCCGTTTCAACTGGTGATGAAACCTGTACTGACAACTCCCGAAGCCATCCGCAGACTTTGCCTTGAAGCGAATGCGGATGAATCATGCGCCGGCCTGATCGCCTGGATGCATACGTTCTCTCCGGCCAAAATGTGGATTGCCGGTCTTTCCGAACTGCAAAAGCCGATGTTGCACTTACATACCCAATACAACCGGTCTATTCCGTGGGAAACGATCGACATGGATTTCATGAACCTCAACCAATCCGCTCATGGCGACCGGGAATTTGGCTTCATCGGGGCCCGGATGAAGATAGCCCGCAAGGTCGTTGCCGGCTATTGGGAAGATTCCGCTGTCCGCCGCCGGATGAGCGGCTGGATGCATACGGCGGCAGGCTATATGGAAAGCAGGCAGCTGAAGGTGGCGCGTTTTGGCGACAATATGCGGCAAGTCGCGGTTACGGAAGGAGACAAGGTCGAAGCGCAAATCAAGTTCGGATGGTCTGTAAACGGTTACGGAATCGGTGATCTGGTGGAGCGGATGAAAGAAGTTCCGGAATCCGACATTCGCGCGTTGCTGGATGAATACGCCGAACGGTACGATATGGTCCCGGAAGGGAGGACGGACGGTTCCGTAAGGGATGCCATCCGGGAACAGGCCCGGATCGAACTGGGTTTGAAAGCTTTCCTCAAGGAGGGCAATTTCGGCGCTTTTACCACCACGTTCGAGGATCTGCACGGTATGAGGCAACTCCCCGGTTTGGCGGTGCAACGGTTGATGGAAGCCGGATACGGATTCGGCGGGGAAGGGGACTGGAAAACAGCGGCTTTGGTGCGCATTATGAAAGTCATGGCAGGCGGCAAGGATACGAGTTTCATGGAAGATTATACGTACCATTTGGAGATGGGCAATGAACTGGTGCTGGGCGCGCATATGCTGGAAATATGCCCGACCATAGCGGCGAACCGTCCCCGTATTGAAGTTCATCCGCTGTCGATCGGCGGGAAAGAGGATCCCGCCAGAATGGTGTTTGACGGCAAGGCGGGACCTGCTGTAAACGCTTCGATCATCGATTTGGGCAACCGTTTCCGCTTGTTGGTGAATGTGGTGGAGGCGATCGCTGTGGAGAAACCGTTGCCCAAGCTTCCTGTCGCCAGAGTGCTGTGGAAACCGCTTCCTTCGCTGAGCGAATCGGCGGAAGCGTGGATCATGGCCGGCGGGGCGCACCATACCTGTTTTTCCTACGCCGTTACTCCGGAACAGTTGGCCGATTGGGCGGAAATGGCGCGGATCGAATGTCTGGTCATCGATCAATACACTTCCGTTTCCGCGTTCAAAAACGAATTAAGGTGGAACGACATAGCCTGGCGTTCGCTTTAATGAACCGATGAACCGATTTTCACAACACAGCGTTTTCAAAAACGGACGACGGAGGCTGTCCCAAAAGTCTATTTTGGATTTTTAAGCCCCCATTTTTGATGTGAAATCAAGCAACAATGAACCTCCAACCCCACTTTTACAGTGGTTTTGGAGGTTCATTTGTTCTTATATTGGGACTAGCTTTTTGGTATAACCCTTTTGGGACAGCCCCTTTTGTTGCCGCGAATTTATGTTTCACTGTCAGGTTTTGGTTCATCGTCAGAAATTTTTGTTTCATTGCCGGGAATGTTTTGTTTCCTTTTGCTGAATGAGACAAGGCTTTTGGGCAAACAATGAAATGATGAGAAAACGAGACGCGGGTTTACGGCCAACTTATCCCGCCGCACGAATGGTTCCGGCCGGCTTTCCCGGTCATGAATGTTTCCGGTGAAGTTATCCCAAAATAAGCGGAGACGTTAATTTTTGCAATAACTTGCACATACTACATACAGAATAACAGTTTCGTCATCTTAGAATTCCAATACATACTTACCGGGAGAACTTATGAGAATGAAGCAAGCGAAACTTCGAACAAAAGCTCATGAACTTGCATTGACCGAAAACTCCTTGGTAACCGGGAGAACATCGAAACGATTATTGCGGGAGTATAAAACGGATGCGGAAAAGATAGAACGTTTCATATATTTTCTTCAGGAGAACAGTTCCTCCTGTTCCCAGCCTGCGGAAGATTGGTTTCTGGATCACGCGGGTTTCATCCTTGAACAATGCATCGGAATACGGGAACAGCTTAAAACAGTTTTGCACAAGCGGTTGCCGCATCTTCGCCACGAGCGGATTCCCCGGCTTATGCCCGCCTGTATCGAATATTTCGGACAAACGGACGGGGAACTGACGGAAGAGACCCTTGTCGCTTACATAAAAAATTATCAGGAAATTTCCGTGCTGACCATTGCGGAGATCTGGGCGCTGCCCCTGTTCCTGCGGCTTGCCCTGTTGCGAAAATTGGCTGAACTGACGGATCTGATCCGTGACAGACGGGAGATCTGCCGGCAGGCGGCACGGTTATTGTCCGAACTTAAACCGCATTGCGCCGATCAACAGGCGCTGGACAAGGCGCTGAAAGAGTCCGGACTGGAAATCCCGTTGTCCGGGGCGTTCATTGTCCATTTGGTCAGCCACTTGCAGGAATGGGGAGACGATTCGGCCGTTTTCAAGGAATGGTTGAAGTGCAAGCTGGAAAACGGTCCTGAAAGTTGGGATCATATCCAGTCTTACGAATTTCAGTTGCAAGCCGCGTATCAGGTGCAGGCGGGAAACGTCATCGACAGTTTGCGTAAAATCGAACGGTGGAACTGGCAAGAAATTTTTGAGAAAACAAACTTTGTGGAGCATATTTTGCGCCGGGACCATACCGGCCTCTACTCCAGGCTGGACGATACGAGCCGCGAATCGTTGCGCATCGGCGTGGAGCGGATCGCCCGCCGACTGCAAGTACCGGAAACCAGGGTGGCAGAACAGGCCGTCGAACTGGCAAACAAGCAAGCCAATCAAGAGGGCGGGGGGGACGGGGCCGTTTCCCGTACCGGATTTGCCGCCTATTACTTACTCGAGCCGGAAGGCATGAAGCAATTGCAAAAATCTTTGGCGAAGTGCGGGGCTTTGCGGCGCCAACCCCTTACGGGACCGGGAAAGAAAGGAGCAAGGCCCTATTTTTCCCGCCTGGCCGCCTGCACCGCGCTGTTCCTGGTTGTCTTCGCCTTGTGGATTGGCGACAATGCGGCGGTTCATCCGGGAGAATGGCTGCTTGTTTTTGCAGCATTACTGTTTCCGGCCGGCGAATGGGGAGTGACCACGGCGCATTGGCTGATCGAATGCCGCAAAAAACCGGTGCCTTTGCTGCGCTATGACTATTCGCGGGGAATCCCGGGCGAAGCGGCAACGATCGTGGTTGTGCCCGTCATCTGGTCAAGCGCTGAAGAAGTGCAAGAGATGATCGACCGGTTGGAACTCAATTATTTGGCGAACCGCGATCCGAACATTCACTTCGCGTTGCTGGGGGATTTCGCCGACAGCAAGGAGGAGACCGCGCCCGAAGACCGGGCCATCGTGGAGGCGGCCAGAGAGGGAATCGAACGGTTAAACGGCAAGTACGCCCGTTCCGGAAGCCGGTTTTATCTGTTTCAACGCCGCAGGTTATGGAATCCGTCCGAAGAAGTGTGGATGGGATGGGAACGCAAGCGCGGCAAGTTGGTCGAATTTGTCGAATTGTTGCGCGGAAACAAAGAAACGACGTACGAAACGACGGCCGGCATTGACGGTAGTTTGCCGCCATTCCGGTATGTCATTACGCTCGATGCCGATACCCGGCTGCCCATAGGGAGCGCGCAGCGGATGATCGCCACCATCCACTTGCCGTATAACCGGCCAAAATTAAACAAGGCCGGAACCCGGGTTGTCGAGGGATACGGCGTGTTGCAGCCGCATATCAAAAACAGCTACGGAAGCGCCATGCGGACACGTCTGAGTGCCTTGTGGGCCGGCGCTCCGGGAGCCGACCCTTATGCCTTTGCCGTTTCGGATCCGTATCAGGATGGCGTGGACGAAGGAATTTTTACGGGAAAAGGCATTTTTGACGTTGACGCTTTTGCTCAAGTGCTGTGTGAACGTATTCCCGAAAACCGCGTTCTCAGCCATGATTTGCTGGAAGGAAGTTTTTTAAGGACGGGATTGCTCGCCGACATCGAATTGATCGACGACCAGCCGTCTTCCTTCAGCGCCTATCAGAAAAGACTGCACCGCTGGGTCCGGGGGGACTGGCAACTGATTTGCTGGCTTATGCCCCGTTGCGCCGACCGGAGAGGACGAAAGATGCCGGTCGATCTGTCACCCGTCGCCCGATGGCAGATCATCGACAATTTGCGGCGAAGTCTGATGCCGCCCGTGCTGTTTGCTTTGCTGTGTCTCGGTTGGACCGTTCTTCCGGGTCATCCGGGAAAATGGCTTATATTGACATTGGCCACTTTGTTTTTGCCTTTGATCCGCCATTGTCTTAACGTAAGGCAGATATGGATCAATCCGCGCAGCTTGAAGAATGTGGCCGGGCAAGCAATCGTGCAGCTTGCGGCGCTGCCCTTTCAATGTGTTTTGATGCTGGATGCGATCGTCAGAACGTTATACCGGTTGTTCATATCCAAACGGCGTTTGCTCGAATGGGTCAGTTCGGCCGAAGTGGAGCGGCGCAACCGGGGAAGAAGGCAGCCGGTCCTGCTTGGCATGAAAGGCGGTTATGTTCTGATCTTGCTTGCCGCATGGGCCGCGGCAATGCAGCAGGAGCCGGGCCCGGCATGGGCCGGCTATGCGCTGGTGTGTTTTTGGGCGATTTCCCCCGCCTTTATTACCTGGCTGAATCAACCTTTGCGCTGGCCCGAACAAGAACTCGATCAGGCCGAAAAAGAATATTTGTCCGGGCTGGCGAAACAGATTTGGCAGTTTTTCGAAGACAACGTGACTGCGGAGGATCACTGGCTCCCTCCGGACAACGTGCAGATCGACCCGCCCAAAGGGATTGCGCATCGGACGTCGCCGACCAATATCGGGCTGTACTTGGCTTCGGTTCTGGCAGCGCGGGATTTCGGGTTTATTGATACGCCCGGCCTGATTGCGCGCTTGGAACGAACGGTTGAAACGGTCGGAAAATTGGAAAAATGGCACGGGCATTTGTTCAATTGGATCGATACGGCCACGTTGGAAACATTGAATCCGAAGTACGTTTCGACGGTGGATTCCGGCAATTTTGTTTGCTGTCTGATTGCCGTGAAAGAAGGACTGGCGGAATGGCTGGAGGCGGAGCGGGGGCCGGATGGCGGATGTTCCGGGGAAGCCGGCGGGAATTGGTTCGCAAGGGGGAAAAAGCTTGTGGAACGGATCGAAGAGCTGATCGGGCAGACGGATTTCGCGCCGCTGTTCGATTCCTCCCCCCGCCTGTTTTCGTTGGGATTCGATGTCGCATTGAACCGGCGCGACCCTGTTCTGTACGACTTGATGGCTTCCGAGTCAAGACAAGCCAGCTACATTGCCATCGCTTTGGGACAAGTCCCGGCCTCCCACTGGCACAGGCTGGGCCGGACAATGACCCGCATAGGACGGAAAGTCGCCCTGATCTCGTGGTCGGGTACCATGTTCGAATATTTGATGCCCTGCCTGCTCATGCGCACGTACCGGAAAACGGTCTGGGACGACACTTGCCAGGCGGTCGTGAAACGGCAAATCGATTACGCGCGGAAGCGCGGCGTGCCTTTCGGCATTTCGGAGTCCGGTTACTATGCTTTCGACTACCAATTGAATTATCAATATCAGGCGTTCGGCGTCCCCGGTCTCGGGTTCCAGCGAGGATTGGACCGCGATCTGGTCGTCTCCCCTTATGCGACCATTTTGGCCCTCCCGTTCGCCAAACGGGATGCGCTGGAAAGCTTGCGGCGGTTGGAGGATTTGGGGGCGAGAGGGGCGTACGGTTACTTCGAGTCGGTAGACTTTACTTCCCGGCGTTTGCCGAAAGACGTCCCGTACAAAGTCGTCCGCAGTTTTATGGCCCATCACCAGGGGATGAGTTTTCTCGCTTTGGCCAACGTGTTGTCGGAGCGGAAGATGACGGACCGTTTTCACCGGGACAAACGGGTTCAGGCTGCGGAACTGTTGCTCCAGGAACGGATACCCGACCGTCCCAAGCTGATCCGCCATCCCGCCATGAATTTGCCGTTACCGCAGCGGCTTAATCAGGAACAGGACGTACCCGTGCGCGAATTCAAATTCGCCGAAGGACTTTTGCCGATGCCGGAGGTCGGGATTTTATCCAACGGAAATCTCACGACGGTCGTGACGGACAGCGGGAGCGGGTTCATCCTCTTTGGAGAGAAACAGGTGACACGATGGCGCGAAGATTCTGTCCGGGACGATTGGGGCAACTATATTTACATTCGCGATGTGACGGAGGATAAAGTGTGGTCCCCGGCATTTCAACCCGCCCGTGTTCCCTCCGCGGGCCAACTGGTCCGGTTCGGGCTTGACCGCATAACTTTCCACCGTGAGGACGGCGACATCAGGACAAGCCTGGAAATTGCCGTATCTCCGGAACGGAATGCGGACGTGCGAAAATTGACGCTGAGCAATACCGGACAAGAAACCCGGATTGTGGAAGTGACGACGTATTACGAACTGGCGCTGACCCGGCAAAAAACGGACGAGGCGCACCCGGCTTTCAGCAAGTTGTTTGTGGAGACCGGGTATGAGGAGGAAGCGGGGTGTCTCGTCGCCGTAAGAAGACCGCGCGATGACAAAGAGAAGCCGCTTTGGAGTGCGCATGCTTTACTTCCCTGCGGCGAGACGATGGGACCGGCGGAGGTGGAGACCGACCGTTCCAAATTTATCGGCCGGGGCTATACCCGCGCCCGGCCCCGGGGAATCCGCACGCGACTGCGCGGAACGACAGGGGCTGTCACCGATCCCGTGTTCGTAATGCGGCAACGCCTGTCCATTGCGCCCGGAGAAAAGTCCGAGCTTTACGCCGTCACCTGCGTCGGCGAATCGAAGGAAGAGGTGATGGAGACGATGGAGCAACTATCGGGAAAATCCCAGGTCGAACGAACGTTCCAGCTGGCTTCGACTTTTTCGCACATCGAGCTTCGCCATCTTCATCTTGCTCCCAGGGAAGCGGCGGATTTTCAATTGTTGGCCGGCCGCCTGTTGTTCCGTCCGCCGCTGAGCGGCGAACAGCAAAAGCGGGTGGCAAACAATACGAAAGGCCAATCCGGCCTTTGGCCGTACGGCATTTCCGGCGACCGGCCGATTCTGCTCGTCAGAATTGCCGATCAGGCTTACTTGCCTGTCGCCGCCAAATGGCTGACCGGGTATGAATATTTGCGCCGTCTCGGATTGCGTTTCGACTTGATTTTGTTGAACGAATCCGAGGAGGGGTATCAGCAGAACCTGCAACAGGCGCTGAAAAGGGCGGCGGAAGACCGGGTTCACCGCAATGGCGGATCGGGGGACGTCCTGGTGCTGGACGGTCGCACCCTGTCTCACGAGGACCGGAACCTGCTTTTTTCCGCGGCGCGTCTTGTGCTGCAAGCGGACGGACGGAGCCTGAGGGCACAGCTCCGTTCAACGGGGAACCGCCCAATCTTGCCGGGGCCTTTTGTTCCCCTGAAACCGCCCGGGAAGTATGACCATGCTTTGCGAAACGGAACCGGAAACGGTTTGTTGTTTTTTAACGGTTGGGGAGGCTTCACGCAGGACGGCAAAGAATACCGGCTTGCGGTCAGAAATACCGAGCCTTTGCCTTCGCCCTGGATCAATGTGCTGGCCAATCCGCATTTTGGATGCCTCGTTTCCGAATTGGGTACCGGATATTCCTGGTGGCGAAACAGCAGGGAATGCAAGCTGTCGCCGTGGTCGAACGACCCGGTGCTCGACCCTCCGGGAGAAGCGGGATTTTTCCGCGACGAGGAAAACGGCGAAGTCTGGACATTATTTCCTTTCGGCGCGCCTCCGGAAGAGACTTACGAGGTTGCGCATGCGAGGGGATTTACACGGTTTCGGCATGAGCGGAACGGAATACGGCACGAGGCGACCGTTTTTGTCCCGCGGGAAGATTCGATCAAGATTATTGAAATAAAACTGAAAAACAACACTCCGGTTCCGCGGAAACTGTCTTTCACTTATTACGTGGAATGGGTGCTCGGGGTGAACAGGGAAGAAAATGCTCCGTTCATCGTCACGGAATGGGATGAGGACACCCGGACTTTGCAAGCCCGCAATACGTATCAGGAACATTTCAGGAACGCGACGGCTTTTTTGGGCGTGTATTCGCATAAGGGGCCGGGAACGTTCCGGGAGGCGGAAAGTTGCGAACGGTCGTGGACCGTGGACCGGAGAGAGTTTATAGGACGCAACGGCACGCTGGCCCAGCCCGCGGCGTTGAAACGGGAAAAACTGTCGGGAAAAACGGGTCCCGTCAGCGATTCCTGCGGGGCGTTACAGATGATGTTTTCGCTTGAAGCAGGGCAAGAAGAGGCGATTTACGTCCTTCTCGGATGCGGGGATTCGCGGGAGGAGGCGGCGCGATTGGCCGAAACGTACCGGCATGCCGGGAAATGCCGGGAAGCTTTTGAACGGGTCGTCGGCTTTTGGGAGGACGTCGTGCAACAAACGGTTGTGTCCACCCCGAGTCCTGAGATGGATGTATTGTTAAACGGCTGGCTTCTGTATCAAACGTTAAGTTGCCGAATGTGGGCCCGTACGGCCTTTTATCAGGCGGGAGGAGCCTACGGTTTCCGCGATCAGCTTCAGGATTCGCTGGCTCTCCTGCATACGCGCCCCGATCTCACCCGGAAGCAAATTTTGCTGCACGCGGCCCACCAATATGTGGAAGGCGATGTGCAGCACTGGTGGCACGAGGAAACGGGACGCGGGATCCGGACCCTTTTTTCCGACGATTATTTGTGGTTGCCCTATGCGGTTGCGAGGTATATCGAGCATACGGAAGACGACAGTCTTCTCGATGAGCGGGTACCCTACTTGCAGAGCGAGTCGTTGTCCGGCGGGGAGCGCGAACGGTACGAAGAGACCAAGGTATCACAGCATATCGGAACTGTTTACGAACATGCTTTGCGGGCGATTGACTTGGCTTTGCAAAAAATCGGCGAACACGGATTGCCGCTGATCGGGATCGGAGACTGGAACGATGGCATGAGCAGCATTGGAGATGAAGGACGGGGAGAAAGCGTCTGGTTGGCCTGGTTCTTGTGCGCGGTTCTGGACCAGTTTGTCCGCCTTTGCCGCCGCCGCGGCGATCACGAGCGTGCGAAACGGTACCGCCGGAGCGGCCTGCAGTTGGCGCGCGCCGCCAACGAGCATGGCTGGGACGGGCAATGGTACCGGCGGGGGTTTACCGATTCGGCCAGCTGGATCGGTTCCGTCCAGAACGAAGAATGCCGGATCGATGCGATTGCCCAGTCGTGGTCCGTCATCTCCGGAGCGGGAGCAAACGATAAGGCCGTACAGGCCATGCATGCGTTCGACCGCGAGCTGGTGGACCGCAGCGCGGCGATCGTAAAACTATTGACGCCGCCGTTTAACCGCACGTCTCCCAGTCCCGGCTACATCCAGGGGTATCCTCCCGGCATTCGCGAGAACGGAGGGCAGTATACCCATGGCGTGATCTGGAGTATTATCGCCTGGTGTCTGTTGGGCGAAGGAGAAAAGGCGGTCGAGTTATTCCATATTTTGAACCCGGTGAACCATACCAAAACGCCCGCTGAAGTGCGCACTTACACCGGTGAGCCTTACGCGATGGCCGCCGATGTGTACACGGCGTCTCCGCATGAAGGCCGGGCCGGCTGGACCTGGTATACGGGCGCCGCCGGTTGGATGTATCAGGCGGGAATCGAATGGATCCTCGGATTAAGGCGAAGGGGCCGGCGATTATATATTCGCCCCTGTATTCCGGATCATTGGCCGGGATTTACCGTCCGTTACCGGTTCGGCAACACGTATTATACGATCGCGGTCAAAAACGGAAGCCGCAGCGGCATGGCCGATTTGGACTCTGGCGACAACGCGCGGACAACCGTGAAGGAGCAACCGGATGATCACACAGCCTACGATGATCGTACAGCCTATGATGATCGCACAGCCTATGTTGACCTTGTCGACGACGGCCGGCATCACCGGCTGGAAATTATCCTGGGAGAAGACAATCTCGTTCGCGGCCAAGTGTAAACGGGCCGCGAACGATGATCCGAAGGAGGAATTCAGGATGGGAAAAATTCGCAAAGCCGTTATTCCCGCGGCCGGATTCGGAACCCGTTTTTTGCCGGCAACCAAGTCTCAGCCGAAAGAAATGTTGCCGCTTATCAACAAGCCGGCGATCCAATATATCGTGGAGGAAGCGATCCGTTCCGGCATTGAGGACATTCTGATCATTACCGGAAGAAACAAACATGCGATCGAGGACTATTTTGACCACCATGTGGAACTTGAGTACATACTGAAAGAAAAAGGCAAGCGGGAACAATACGAGGAAGTTTTGCAAATCGCGAAAATGGCGAACATTCATTTTATCCGGCAAAAAGAACAAAAAGGTCTGGGGGATGCCATTCTTTGTGCCCGGTGTTTCGTCGGCAACGAACCATTCGCCGTGCTGCTGGGGGACGATATTATCGACCATCCGGCGGTCACGGCGCTGGATCAGATGATCGAATCGTTCGAAATCCACGCCAAATCCATCGTAGGAGTCCAACCAGTATCCTGGGAGGATGTTCCAAAATATGGAATCATCTCCGGAACGGTTGTTTCCCGGCACTTGTACGAATTGGATGATTTGTTGGAAAAACCGGCGGTAAACCAAGCGCCGACCAATATGGCGATCGTCGGCCGCTATATTTTGAAACCGGACATATTCGGCATTTTGGAGCATACGGAGCCGGGCATCGGAGGAGAAATCCAATTGACCGACGCTCTGCGCGTATTATGCCGGGAACAGGGGGTCCAGGCGCGTTTGATCGAAGGGGACCGCCATGATATCGGCAATCCGTGGGGGTATATCAAAGCGATCTTGTCGATGGCCATGCGACACCACGAATTGCGCGGGCCCTTACTGGAGTTTTACCGGCAAAAATGCGTGGAAGCCGAACTGTGGAACCTGCCTGCTGGTCAAGCCGGCCAAAAAGAAGATTACGGACAAGTGCCGATGATGACATAAAGAGGATGGCACTCATAAAGAGGACGACATCCATCATAAACCTTCGGGGAAACCAGGATTCTTCTCAACCATTATAAAGTTTGATACAATTAGACATGCAAAAGGGACAGACGCCTGTATTACAGGGCGTCTTTTTCCCTATTCCCGGACGTCCGTCACACCTTGAAAGGGGGGCAGTATCAATGAAAGCGTTATCTTATATCGCTTTTTTGATCCGTCAGACCAAAATTCAGAACAGGCTGTTTGTTTCCTTCGCGATCCTTTCCTTTGTGCCTTTGCTGATTACCGGGATGTTTGCGTATTGGCAATCCAGTGCGGCGGTGAAAGAGAAGATCAGCACCTATTCTGTTCAGGTCATGAATCAAGTGGGCGAAAATATTGAAAACGAGTTACGACGCATTGAAAACGACAGTGTCGATATCGCGTTTTCGGATTTGGTTCAAGATGCGCTGCTTCGGTATCCTGAATTGGACGAATGGGAGAAGAAGAACATCGAACATCAATTGCACGATATGCTGGTAAAAAAGTTTTCGTTTTTTCACGGGGTTTCCGACGTACTCGTTTACACGATGAACTATGAAAAAATTACGGCTTACGGAGATGTAAACTTCCAGTTCCGGTTGAAGGACGAATTTTTATACGGTTTTCTGGACAAAGCGAGGTTAAATAACGGGATTCCTTTATGGGCTGTCGAAGGACCGGAACATGAAACAAGCACCAACAAGGATTACAGGATGTCCTATTATGGAAAAAACGGAATTTTGTTGGGGAGAAGCTTGAAATCTTTGCAACAAGGCCTTCCTATCGGTTACATGATCATCAGACTGGACGAAAGGTACATATTAAGAAAATACGAACAAATCCAGTTGGGATCCGGCGCGGATATTTTCATTGTCGACGGATCAGGAACCGTGATATCCAGCAGAAATGAGGAGGTGCAAGTTGCCGGGTTATACGGTGACCTTGCGCTGATCGAACGGTTGAAAACGTACCGGGAAAGCGGCATCCATTCTTTCCCTCATGCGCTATCGGGAAAGCGCTGTCTGATCGCTTACAGTTACCTTCCGATCGCCGACTGGTATGTGGTGAGTACGATCCCGTTTTCTTACCTGAACGATCAGCCTTTCCGTATCGGCCTGTATATCGCGATATTGGGCATCCTTTGTTTTTTGCTGTCTCTGCTCTTGTCTTTTATTGTTTCCAAAAGCATTTCCAAACCGTTGCAAAAGCTTGTAAGTTCCATGAATCATTTAAAAAAAGGAAAGCTTTCCGTCCGGATTGAGGATCGGGGCAGCGACGAGCTGGGGGTTGTGGCGGCGAATTTTAACGATATGGTCAGCGAGCTCCGTTTTCTTATCGAGGAAGTCAGGCGCAAGGAACATTTGAAAAGGATCGCGGAATTGAAAACGCTTCAGGCGCAAATCAATCCCCATTTTCTTTCGAACACGTTAAATACGGTCAGGTGGCTGGCCAATATTCAAAAAGCGGAAAACATCGCAAGCATTATGGATTCGCTGGTTCGGCTGTTGCACGGAGCGATGGGGAAAGGCGAGGAACTGGTAACGGTAAGGGAAGAGATCAGCTACGTCAAACATTATTTGAATATTATGGCTTACCGGTATTATGACAAATTTCATGTCGGTTTCCATTTGGAGGAGCGGATTTTGGACTGTAAAATATTAAAATTTATTGTTCAGCCGATCGTGGAAAATTGCTTGTTGCACGGACTGGAACCTTCCGAAGGACAAGGATTGATCGTGATCAAAGGATATTTGGACGGGGACAAACTGAGAATTTCCGTGACCGACAACGGAGTCGGCATGACTCCGGACATGTTGGACAATTTGCTGGGGACGAACCGGGAACATGGAAAGAACATTCAACTCAGCGGCATGGGCATACGCAATGTGGACGAACGGATCAAATTATATTTTGGCGAGCAATACGGGGTCTCCATCCAAAGTGTGCCCAACGTGTTTACAACCGTCGATATTATCATTCCGGCCAATATTGAGGAGGTGGCATAGGGAATATGCTGAAGGTGCTTATTGTGGACGATAGCGCTCTTTTCAGAACAGAGCTGAAAACGATGATTGACTGGGAACGGCACGGTTTTTATATCTCGGGAGAAGCCGGCCATGGAGCGAGCGCGATTGAACTTTTGAAACAAGACGATCCCGACATCGTCATTACCGACATGGATATGCCGGTGATGAACGGCACCGCCCTTATCGACCATATTGAAAAACATTTTCCGCACATCAGGGTGATCGCCTTGAGCGCTTTCGACCATTTTGATTATGTCAGGCACAGCATGAAAAAAGGGGCGATCGATTATGTGTTGAAACACCGGTTGAATGCGGAGGCCCTGCTGGAAAGTTTGGAGGCGGCGCGGGAGTCTTTATTGAAGTATAAAAGCGAACGGGAAAAACAAAACGCCATGCGGATGGAGATGTTGAAAGAGAGGGAAGCGATGCGCCAAAAGATTGTTTTTCAGCTTCTCGAGGGTTCTTTGTCCGAAACGGAAACAGGAGAAAGTACGATGACCTCCCTCGACATCCCGCTCGATTCGCGCAACCTTATGGTCGCCGTCATTGAAATCGACGATTTTTCATTTATCGAAGAGAAATACAACTCCAAGGAACAGGATGTATTGCTAAAAACTTTTATGGACATCTCCAAAGAAATCCTTGCCGGATGGGAAAAATCATTTTTTCTGCAATTGTCGAAGGGAAGATTCGCTGTCATCTTTTCCTTGGACAATGCCGGTATGCTGTCGGTATATCAAAGGCTTTATACGGTTTTGAACCGAATCAGGCTGGAGACCGCCAAATTTTTGAACATTACGGCAAGCATCGGCGTAAGCGGGGTTTGCGACGAACTGAGAAACTTGCATAACGCTTACCGCGAAGCTGTTTCCCGATTGAATGAAAAATTTTATAAGGGAAAAAATTCGATTTTCATCGAGTATACGCCGGTCCGATATGAAGAAAGCTTTTTTTTCCTTGATATCCGGGACGAGAAAGCGATTTATGCGGCATTGGCCCAACTCGATTTCAACTGTGCGGAAAGCCGGATCAAAGAAATTTTTTCCAAACTTTCCGACCTGAAAGTAAGCAAAAAATCGATCCAGATGATTTGTGCCGAACTCATGAACATCATTCACAAGATCGCCAAGGAAGCGGGAATCGAGATATCGCAGCTTTATCAGCGTGAAGACATGCCGTACCTTCTGATTCAAAAATACGAGACGTTGAAGGAAATCGAAGAGTGGATCCTGAGCCTGGCGCACAAACTGGTGTCGTTGCTGGAACGCTTGCGGATCGAAAACAATCAGTTAAGCGGGATTACCAGAAAGGCGGTCGAGTACATTCACCGGAATTACGGGAAAGATATTTCCCTTACCGACGTCGCCCAATATACGGGCGTAAGCGGCTCTTACATCAGCAGATTGTTCAAGAAAGAATGCCGGATGGGATTTGCCGAATATTTGAACCGTGTCAGGGTGGAACAAGCGAAGTGGCACATCGAGCATGGAGAACTCAAGTTAAAGGAAATTGTCTGCCGGGTCGGTTTTAACAACTATAATTACTTTTTCAAAGTATTCAAGGAAGTGGCAGGGATGACCCCTCTTGAATACGAGCAATTCTGCAGAAAAGCTTAAAAGATCGTCATATGAAAGATCATAATGTTAGAGTAGAGTGAAATTTTTTGGAGTCGAAAACACGCTGCATCGATTTATAATGAGCGATAGGTGAATGCATTCACGAAAAATGACGGATCGTAAGGGGTGATGGAAACGTGAAGAAAACATTCGCAGCGGCTGCCGTTTTGTTGCTGTCGTTGTCTTTGGTTCTTGCCGGCTGTACTCAAGGATCGGATGAAACGGGCGAGACAACGCCCGGCCAGGGTGAAGCGGTTTCTCTCTCGCTATGGACATTCCAGGAACAACATAAAGAGTATTACGAGAAGACGCTGGCTTTGTGGAACGAACAACATCCGGACAAGCCTATCGAATTGACGATCGACACCTATCCCAACGCGGAAATGCACAATAAATTGTTAATCGCATTACAATCCGGCGTGGGGGCTCCGGACATCGCAGATGTGAATATCAACTTTTTTCAAAACTTCCTGAAAGGCGATATTCAGCTTGTGGAGTTGAATGACATCATCGAACCGGAAATCGATCAGTTTGTAAAATCCCGCTTCGACATTTACAGCAAAAACGGAAAATATTACGGGATTGATTTTCATGTAGGCGCTACCGTCGTTTATTACAACAAGGAAATTCTCGATCAGGCGGGGGTCGATCCGGACGCGATCAAAACCTGGGACGATTATATCGAAGCCGGAAAAAAAGTGACGGCAGCGACCGGAAAACCGATGACCGCCTTCGAAGTGACGGACCAAAGGCCTTTTTGGCCGATGATTGTCCAGAGAGGTTCGGACTATCTGGATAAGGACGGAAAGGCTATTCTGGACAACGAGATCAATATCAGGACGTTGGAATCCATGCACGATATGATATACAAACACCAAATCGCCATTCCGATGCCCGGCGGAGCGACGGCTTCCGAAGAATTTTTCACCTTTATGAATAAAGGGGAAATGGCTTCCCTGATTATGCCGATGTGGTACATGAGCCGGTTCTTGTCTTATATGCCGGACCTGGAAGGAAAAATTTTAGTGCGCCCGATGCCGGTATGGGAAGAGGGAGATATGCGGTCGGCGGGGATGGGCGGAACGGGAACCGCCGTCACCACGCAAAGCAAACATCAGGAAATTGCCAAACAGTTTTTGGCTTTCGCCAAGCTTACCAAGGAGTCGAACATCCGAATTTGGCAAGAATTAAGATTTGATCCGATCCGTTGGGATGTATGGGATGCGCAGGAGCTTCAGGAGCCGGATCCTTACTTTAGTAACGAAAAGGTGTTTAACGTTTTGTTGGATATGAAAGATGAAATCGTTTCCCCGAACATGGGGGAACTTAGCGCAGCAGCCCAGGACCTGGTCAAATCGAATGTCATGTTTAAAGCGTTGAAAGAACAAAGCTTGACCCCGGCAGAGGCGCTGAAGGAAGCCGCAGATGAACTCCGCAGCCTTCAATAAATGTTGATGCCGGTATGAACGGGGGTTGAAAAGAACAGTGAGGAATTTCGGATTATCATTGAAAAACTTGTTTTATTCCAAAACTCTGGCGCCTTACATCTTTTGTACCCCCTTTCTCCTGTCCTTTTGCATATTTTTTGTATACCCGGCCATCACGACATTCGTTATGAGTTTTCAGGAAGTCATAGGCCTGAACAATGCCCGGTTCATCGGATTGGCTAATTACAAAAGGCTGTTGAACGAGCACTTTTATAACGCGTTGCAAACCAATACCATTTATACGATTTGTACGGTGTTGGTTTTGATCCCGATTCCGGTTTTGTTCGCCGTATTTTTGAATTCCAAACGGATGAAAGGGACGACTTTTTTCCGATCCGCCATTTTCGTTCCGGCATTGACTTCCGTGATCGTGGCGGGGGTGGCGTTCCGGCTCATTTTCGGGGAATTGGATACCGCCTTTATGAATTCGCTTCTGATTCAATTGGGGTTGCCCCCGCAAAAATGGATGATGAATTATGGTACGGGTATGATGCTGATGGTCACTCTTACAGCTTGGAGATATATAGGAATCAATATGGTGTATTACCTTGCCGGTCTTCAGAACATACCGGAGGAACTGTACGAATCGGCGGAAATGGACGGAGCCGGTGCATTCTCCACATTTTGGCACATTACTTTGCCGCTATTGAAACCGATTATTATCTATACATTGACCATCGCGATCTTTGACGGGTACAGGATGTTCGGGGAAAGTTTCGTATTTTGGAATGAAGGAATGCCCGGAGACATCGGCCTCACGATTGTCCGGTACATTTATCAACAGGCGTTTCAGCGGAACGATATGGGAATGGGTTCGGCTATAGGAATTACGTTGCTTGCCATCGTACTTGTCATTAACTTGTTGCAATTGAAATGGTTCGGATTATTCAAGAAGGAGGGCGATTGATCATAAATAGGAAGGCAAGGAAGAAAATGGCCACGATCCTGTTGGTACTCTTTTTTATCATTGTTACGGTCGTCGCCCTGTTTCCGTTGTATTACATGTTCATGGCATCGTTCAAAAGTTCCAAGGAATTGTTTCGAAACGGGATGGACTTCAGGATCATTCCCGGCCTGATGTCACTGGACAATTACAAGCTGTTGTTTTTCGGCAGAGGCAGCATTTATTTAAGCTGGTATAAGAACAGCTTGCTTATTACAGCGTTATTTACCGCCGGGTCCTTGTTTTTTTCATCTCTGGTCGGTTATGCGCTTGGCGCTTATCAGTTCAGAGCCAAAAATTTTATCTTTACTCTGGTGTTGCTCGTCTTAATGGTTCCCTTGGAAATCTTGATGCTGCCCCTTTACAAACTGATTGTCGGAATGGGAATAATAAACACGTATGCGGGGGTTATTCTACCCTTCATGGTTTCTCCTATGGCGATCTTTTTCTTTCGCCAATATGTGGCGGGTCTTTCCAAAGATTTTATGGATGCGGGAAGGGTGGACGGCTGTACCGAGTTCGGCCTATTTTTCAGAATTATGGCCCCTTTGATGAAACCGGCATTCGGCGCGATGGCGATTCTTCTGGCCATGCAAAACTGGAACAGCTTTATTTGGCCTTTGATTGTTTTGCGTACGAATGAGAAGTTTACCATTCCGATCGGTCTAGCTTCTTTAATGTCGCCTTACGGAAACAATTACGACATGCTGATTTCCGGTGCGGTATTGGCTATTATACCGATCATTATCCTGTTTTTGCTGAATCAGCGCGCGTTTATTTCCGGACTGACAAGCGGGGGCGTGAAAGGTTGAAGCAGCGGATTCGGACGTCTGCCGTTATTGCGGATTTTCGTCCGGGAGATTTCGGGAAACCGACATGTTGAATGAAAAGCCACGGGGATTTTTGACAAGAACAGGAGGATGAATGACTGATGAAAAACGTACTGAGAGTTGACGCACGTGCCGGCGTTCATAAAATAAACAAAAACATATACGGCCACTTTGCCGAACATTTGGGCCGTTGTATATATGGCGGATTTTGGGTAGGCGAGGACTCTCCCATTCCGAATGAGCGGGGGATCAGAAACGACGTTGTCGAAGCGTTAAAAAAAATTAAAGTCCCTGTCCTCCGCTGGCCGGGCGGCTGTTTTGCCGACGAATACCATTGGAAAGACGGCATTGGACCGAAAGAAAACCGTCCGCGCATGATCAACACCCATTGGGGCGGCGTGGTGGAAAACAATCATTTCGGTACGCACGAGTTTTTCGATTTGTGCGAAATGTTGGGAGCCGAACCTTACATTTGCGGCAATGTGGGCAGCGGGACGGTTTACGAAATGCAGCAGTGGATTGAATATATGACGTTTGACGGCGAATCGCCGATGGCGGACCTGCGCAAAGCCAACGGCAGGGAAAAACCGTGGAAACTCACTTATTTCGGCATCGGCAACGAAAACTGGGGCTGCGGCGGCAGAATGAGGGCGGAATATTACGCCGATCTTTACCGGCAATACAGTCTGTATGTCCGCGATTACGGGGACAACGCCATCTGTAAAATTGCCGCCGGTCCCAGAGGGGACAACTATCATTGGACCGAAGTCCTGATGAGAGAAGCGGGACATTTTATGGACGGGCTGGCGCTCCATTATTACACGAGGGTCCGGGATCACAGCATCGTTATCGATGGCCGGGACGGAAACAAATTTTACCTTAAAAATCCCGATGCGGTCAGAGGACAGGCCGTCGATTTTGACGAAAGCGAATGGTTCGCCATCATGAAAGCGGCATACTATACGGAAGAGCTGGTCGAGAAGCATTCGGCGATTATGGACAAATATGATCCGGGGAAAAAAGTGGCGTTGATCGTGGATGAATGGGGCACCTGGTTTGATGTGGAACCGGGAACGAATCCGGGATTTCTGTATCAGCAAAATACAATCCGGGATGCCGTATCTGCCGGGATCAGCCTGAATATTTTCAATAACCATTGCGACCGTGTCAGAATGGCGAACATCGCGCAAACCGTGAACGTCTTGCAGGCGTTAATCCTGACGCAAGGGGAGAAGATGATCCTGACTCCCACGTATCATGTTTTCGACATGTACAAAGTCCATCAGGATGCCACGTTGCTGCCTGTCGAACTGATCACCGGCAAATACCGGTATGCCGGGGAGGAAGTGCCCCAACTGAGCGTATCCGCCTCCCGGGATGAGGAAGGGAGAATCCATATTACGATTTGTAATACGGACACGAAAAACACGGCGCCGATCGAAGCCGAAACGGACGGGTTTTCGGCCAAAAGGGCATCCGGGACGATATTAACCGCTTCTTCCATGCACAGCCACAATACGTTTGACCGGCCCGGGCAGGTCAAGCCCGCGGCGTTTGCGAACGTGCGGCTGAACGGCTATGGATTCACGGCAGAAGTGCCTCCTATGTCTGTCGTCCAGATCACTTTGGAATGAGCGGGCGGATCGGGAACGGCGAAATCGGGATCACCGCGCCATGAATCCGGTTACCGCGTCATCAACGCCCGGTTAAAAAGTACAAAAACCATACCGCATGATTTTGTTCGTCCGCGGACGCGCGCCTAAATTGCTCTTTAATGTACGGGTGGGAAGCTTGTTCCGCAATATCCTGATAGAAGTCGGCCGTTTTTTGTTCGTCTTTAAACGCGAACAGAAGTCCCGCGCGGTATTCAGAGGGACACTGTTCAACGATTTGATACGAGGGCTGTCTGCCGGTCAGCGAGGCGTAAATTTGCGAAAATGTCCGAAAGTGGCGGATTTCGTCGTTGCGGATTTCAAGAATTTGCTCTTTTTCTTCCTGATTCGGCGCCATATTCGCCAGCCGCTCATAACAAGCGATTGCGGTGTATTGGCCGTTGACGGCCCGGGCGATATTGGCAATGAGCTGATCTTGGGCAAATGAGCGGAAACCGTACGGATCGTAATAATACATTTCAACTCTCTCCCTTTCAGCAAATTGTTTTAACTATATATATGTTGCTGAATAGGCTAAGAGAATGGGGATCAATAGAAAAAAGAGATCCGCATCTCCGCCATTCTTTACCGGCATGGCGGGAAGCGTGGCTTGTGATGACAGAGAAGAAAAATGGCTGATTAAAAAATCGTGGAACGTTCGTGCCGCCACGGACATGTACCGCGGAAATGTTTGATTTACGCGGAGCGGCGGCTTTTGTGGCGTCGGTTGTTTGTCTTATGTTGGCGGCGACGCTGTATAACGTTTGGTTGTTGATGGGAAGCTTGTGATTTCTTGCTGTCTTTTTCGTCCGTCAGAAGAAAGCCGTCAACCCCTTTATTCCATGGACACTTTTTCGGAACAGAGCATACCGTCTTGGGTTGTTGATGGGGGCATTGAATGCCGCCATCAATTTTGGGGTCATGATCACCACGCCACTCTTGCTGGGTGAAGCATACGGACTCCATGGCCTGGGGATCGGTATGCTTATTTTTCCGGGAGCGATATGCGCATCGGTGACGGGGTACTACGGCGGGAAACTGATTGACCGGAAAGGGAACCGGTTTGTCGCAACATTGGCCTTGTTTCTTCTCAGCACCGGTTTGTTGTCCCTGTCGGCTTTTGCAGGATATGCCGCTTGGGGGGGGTTCATTATGCCTGGTACTGGCCAATACAGGCTATATTATGATGCAGCCTTCCCTGGCGAATGGGGTATCCGCCACATTGCCGCCTGAACGCACCGGAATTGGCATGGGCATTTACAGCCTCAACAACTTTTTGTCCACTGCCGTTTGCGGCGCTGTTGTGACGACGGCTCTTGAGCGGTTTGGCTCTGTTCCCGCAAATCCTTTCGCGGTGGGAGGAGATTCGGGGGCATACAGCAATGTCTGTTTTGCATTGTTTCTCCTGACGCTGCTTAACATGGTGTTCCGGTTCAAGTTTGTGAGAAACAGGAATTTACTGAATGCCGGGGATTGAATTTTCCGGAGTTATTGATCAGATTGGTTCAATATAAAAATAAAATGTCAATGGACATTTAACCAATAAGGGCATTCGCACATATCGTATAGAGAAAAGATACCACAGAAAGGGCGTTCAAAATGTCCAATGAGTTTGTAGCGCGTTCCTTGGATGAAGTAAGATTTTGGTCACGCATCATGAAGGAGCATTCCCTATTTCTCAGACTCGGATTCCGGTGTGAGGATACTCAATTGATAAATGAAGCCAATCAATTTTATGCCACATTTGAAGTGATCGAAAATAAGGCAAATGCATTTACGGTTGGAACGGATCCACAGACAATCAAAAAGTTTAACGAAGAAGTCTACAATGCAGTTTCCCGCATCTGGGTGTTTAAAAGAAAAGTTCTCGGATTGATACTGCGTTGTCAACTTCCAGGGGCGAATAATTTCCCCTTGTTGGTCGATCATGTAAGCAGGGAAGCCAATTACTTCAGAAACCGGTTGGCGGAACTCAATACGGGCAGATTGGAACCGCTGCCTGACGCCATTATTGACGAAAACGTATTTTTTCTCAGAATTATGGCAGATCATGCCAAGTTTATCAGTCACCTGCTTGATCCTTCGGAACGGAAGTTGGTAGAACAAGCCAATCATTTCAGTCAAGAATTTGACAAATTGTTGTTTCAAGCAAGAGATTTAGAATCGATGCGTCCACAATCACAAACTGCCCCTCTTCTCGATCAATTCCTTGACCAAAACCGGGTATCCGTTAAATCGCTGCGTGATTTTAAGAAAACAGCACGCGATTTAATAGAAGCGTGCCGAATCAAAAGCATCATTCATCCGTTATTGGCGGATCATGTTTTTCGTGAAGCCGAAAGATTTTTGTTCATTATCGACATGTTTGAAAACAGCTTGACTGGCAAACCTGTTCCTCCCCTTCAAAGTATGTTAATAAATTGAATGGATGGAATTTAGTTATGAAGGACGTACCACGTGAGGTGTGAACGTACGTTCTTCATTTCAAATAATATTACAAAGTACTAACTTCATTACCTGTTCGCCCGCTATAAGCATGCGAATGAGGATGACTGCCGTTGATTATCGTATATCCCTCAAATAAGTGATCGTTTCCGCCGCCGGGAAGATCGATGGCTGGGCCGGCAGTTCCTTGAATGAGGTGGTTATGGCCATGGTCAATTGAAGTAAAAGTACGATAACTGTGTACATGGGGGATACCGCTGGGGGCAGTTCTTATCATCGAGCAGAGACTGGATTCGTGTATGGAGATGGATGTTTGTTAGGAAACGGCAGAAGCCTATGAATTACGGGTACAGGACATAGATTCGATAAGCCTGACCGTTTTTTTGCGCTTTCGCTTGACAGGAGACCACTCCTTTGGAACAATGCCGGCATATCCTAACTTAAAAATGCGTGCAATGGAGTGAAGATATGGCTGCCAAACTGAAAGGACGTTCAAAAAGAGAGCAAATCGACGTTCTGATTCCTGCAATCGAGAAGGATCTGGGGACACTTCCCTATGTCATTGAAGCCGTCAAAAAACATGTGAAGCATCCCATAGGCCGGATCTTGATCGTGGCTCCGAAACGGGAACGAATGGTAAAATTTTGCGAATTGAAAAGGTGCACCTTTGTCGACGAGAATACCGTTTTGCCGATCACAAAAAATGACATCCGCTACCGCTCGAGAAAATGGGACAAATCCGGATGGCTGTTTCAGCAATTGTTAAAAATGAGCGGGGACACCCTGTGTGCCTCCAAACACTTCCTGGTTATCGATGCTGATACGGTATTGATTCGTCCGCATGTTTTCATCTCGGGGAATAAGACGGTGTTTTACTGCCGCAATTGGAGCCAGCCCGAATATTTCAAAACTTACCGCAGGCTTCTGGGGAAAAAACCCGCTTCCCCCTCTTCTTTTGTCGCCCATTATATGCTGTTCAGCAAATCGAAGCTGGCAAAGTTAAAAAGGACAATCGAATCGAAACATCGAACAAGCTGGTATTCGGCAATCTTGCGAACGATGGACAAATCCAAACCGTTCGCTTTTTCCGAATTCGAAACGTACGGCAATTTCCTGTATTCCCTCAATCCGGACGGGGTGATCCTGAGGAAGGCATTGAACAAAAGCCTGAATGAGAGCATGAAAAAAATGACACCGAAGAGGATTGAAACGCTCTCGAAAACATACAGGTCCATCTCGTTCCATCGACGCAAAGGATATTACAGAAAAGCGGATACGAAGGCAATGGACAAGTTTCTGTCCTGGCCGTCAATGTTTCCGCCGACTTTTCGCGTATTTCAATCTTGAACCGTTTTACTATTTTTCCGAAGTCCCATTTGACAAACAGGTGGGGGGCTGTTTGGCGCTTACTTCTCCACGCGTTCCGTGGCCTTTCGTCCAATATCCAAAGGCGCGGCTCTCTCTTCAACTCCGCTTCGCAGAGGGTAACATTATCGATGCGGCAGAATTCCCATTATGTTACGGCCTGCGCCTGCCTGCTAGTTACGGAACGGCTGGGCCTTTACCCCGACTGAACTTTCATCAGCAAGCTATGCCCGTTTGTCCAGGCGCACGAGGACAATCGTGTACTCTATTTTCTTTCTGATCCGGTCTCGGTGGCATATTGCGGACAATTTTGTCCTTATTTTTTCTTTCTCACTGATTTTTTCCTTTTTTCCAGGAAAATAAGGAACGGATTTGTCCGCTATAACCTTTTTTTAGGCCGTTTTGTGAAAAATAGGAACAATTGTTGTCCGTTATTTTTTTCTTTTGTTGTCCGTTATGTTTTCTTTGCTTTCGATACCTGAACGACATACGAAGTGATTGCTTTTATTTTTGCGTTTTTACTGCCTCGCCGATAGATACACGTAAAGATACGCGTCTAAAGATACGCGTAGCAAAAAACGCAGGTGTTCTCGCCAAATGTTAACATACCGTCAGTAGCGGCCGTATTGCCGCGCGTTGGCGTTATAGATCCGTATCCCTGTTGCCTTGCTGCTTTTCATCCGGAAGGTTCGGTCTGGGGAATGGCGGTCTTACGAACATGTAAAGGTTGTCGAAGGCGATATCCTCGATCCGGTAAAAAAACGAAACATTTCACATTGCCCGTGCGTCTACTTTATATATATACGTCTACCAATAATATAAAAGAATGTCAGGGGATAGGTTCGCATGTTGAAGTGTTGGTTTTCTCTTTCATGTACGTTCATCTTGGCCCTTTCTCTTACGACTTCGGCAATGGTATCCGGGAATCCCGCGGCCGTTTCAACCCAAGGTCCATTAGGGAAACGGGAAAAACCGGAGGTACATACCGGAGCAGAGGTTACAGCAATGGAGAAAGCGACTTTACTACCGGACAGGGAGGGCACGGAACCGGATAGAGAGAGTACGGAACAGAACAGGGAAGGCACGGGAACGGATAGAGAGGGCACGGAAACGGACAGGGAGGACGCGGACCGGGTGCCGTTGCCGGAACGTCTTGATCAGGAACTCGGCAAACTGGGCAAGCCCAAGGAGAATATGGAGGAATGGCTTGAGTCGGTCGTTTCGGGCTATGATGCCGCGAATGTGCCTGTCCATCTCTGGCAGGCGGACTTTGACCAGGACGGTCTTTCCAATGAGTGGGTGACTGTGCTTCGCGAGGAAATAAGGAATCAGCAATCCGGTGAGCCAGATCAGCGCAATGCGTACGGAATATTTATCGCTTACAGGGACGGCCAGTTTATGCTTCAAAGCTTTCGTTTTCCGGAAGAAAGCTTCGGCAAGGCGAATGTGGAGGCGGTAGAGGATCTTACCGGAGACGGCAAACCCGAAGTGGTGTGGGTTTCCCATACCGGCGGGGCGCACACCACCGTTTCCCGATATACCGTTTCCACATGGTCGGACGGCAGGCTTGAATCGTTGGAAGGTTCGGCGGAAATGGCGAATGTGTCCGCAACAAAGATCGTAGACGGTCAACTGATGATTACCGGAGGAGTGATCGGTTCTGCCGGAGCCGGTTCTTGGCAAAGGGAATATACCGACACTTACTCGATTGTCGACCGTACGATCCGGCGTATCGACCGGGTTTTTGCGGACTCTCCCACTCCTTACCATCGCCTTTTGGACGGTCTGTGGGCGGAAGCGCTTGGTCACCCGGAACGGGCTCTGCAATACTATACCGAAGCGGCAGAAATGAAAGCTTCCTCGTATAAAGGGTATGATTTCATAACGGGGAGCGAATGGGTGGAGGGAGACGCATATGCTGAAATCGAAGAGTTTGAACGAATTGTCAAACGGTTCGCTTTACTGCGGAAGGAGCTTCTGACCCGAATATTGAAGGGAGAAGCGCCGGAATCCGCTTGCCCTTCGGCTAAGGAAGCTGCGGGATACGATGAGACTTGGCTTCCCTACCTGAATGCACCGGCCGGTTACGCCAATCCCTCGTGGGACAAAGATTCGATCTGTTCTACTGTGGATGAGCTGGAGTAGACGTTGCGGGAGGAGGGAAGGCAAGTTGGTCCGGCGGCGGATAAAACCTTTTTTGGTACAGGTGGAACGACAGACTCGCAGCCCTGGTCATAAAAACTGGCCGCAGTTGATTGTCGGTCAAATTGCGGTGTTTATTGCCGGCCGTATTGGCTGATGAACAAACTTCTTGAGATGTTGTTGAACCAAGAGTGGATGTTGTTGAACCGGGATTCGGTTGGTTGGGTGATGCCGGTCCTGGGCATTTCAACGTACGAGTATGTTTCAGCCTACGCCGCTTTGTTGTTTTTCCTGAAAAATATGTCTGTCATCCCCTTGAGCATGGCGTACATTGCAAAAATGTTGGGCGTTGGAATCAAGAAACACTGACAAATTCCAAAAAATGCTATTGGAGGAACCCGAGCAACGCGGCATTGAAAGCATCGGTTTCGTCAATCACAACGCCGTGGCCGCTGTTGTTGAACGGGTATAGACGGGAACCGGCGATCGCTTTTTGCATGACTTGGGCGTTGGCAAAGTGAACGATCTGGTCGTGGATCCCGTGAAAAATTCCGGTCGGTACGCGTATGCTCCCTAGATCTTTCCGCAAATCTTCATCCCGCAGCGAGATGAGGCATTGTATCGTGGCGTGTGAAGAGGCTTCAAGCCCGAGATCGTGAAACCAGTTCAAAAGTTGGGGGCCTAAGTTCCGGTTAAAAAACATTCCGCCGAAAGCGGCGAGCATTTGCGGACGGTTTTTGTAAGTTTGGCGGATGAGATCGTTGACCTGTTCCACGGGGAGTCCGTACGGATAATCGGGCCGTTTCGTAAAAACGGGAGCAGCCGCATCGACCAACGCCAGTTTTCCGATCCGGCGTCCGCCATGACGGGCCATGTATCGGATGGAGATGGCGCCTCCGATCGAAAAGCCGACCAAAGCGGCATTCTCCAATTGCAGCGTCTCTAAAACGATGCTCAGATCATCCGATAAACGATCGTACGAATAGCCGCTCCAAGGCTTGTCGGATTGGCCGAAACCGCGAAGATCCAGCCCCAGGCAGCGGAATCCGTAATGGGGCAACACATTGTACTGGTACTCGAACATTTTGTGATTGGCGGGCCAACCGTGCACAAATACAATGGGACGGCCGCCTTTGCCGGGGTTCATATCGTGAACGTAAATGCGAATTCCCCGTTCGACTTCAATATACATCTTTTTGCCCACCTTTCCCGACGGCAATCTTTCGGACACAGTAATGTATATTCCTCACGGCCGATTTTAAGTCACATTTGTGGTGAAACTGGAATAAATGAACAAAGATGAAACTGCAACAAATGAACAAAGAGAAATCAATAACTGAAAGCAAACTATTTCCATGATGGACTATGATTACCAATTGAACATAAAATATATTACAAATTGAATATAAAACTGTATTACAAATTGAACGCAAACTATTTACAAACCGATGGTCGGTATTTATAATTACAAATTAGTACATAAAAACCATGGAGAAAACAACGGAGGAAACTTGTTGAAAAACGAATTGCGAAGAAAACAAACAACACGGAAATTGCTGGATGCCGCCATCGCTTTGATCCGCGAAAAAGGCTGCCACGAGATTACCATGAAAGATATAATGGAAAAGTCGGAATTGTCCAAAGGAGCGATTTTTCATTATGTGAAGAGTAAAGACGAAATTTTTGCCTGGGTATTGCAAGAGCAACTGGAAGAAACGAACAGACAATTTATGGCCGAAGTGCAATCGGGGGAAAAAACCTTCGACGGGCCTATGCAAAAAATTGCGGATAACTTGGCGAAACTGGAGGACGGGAATGATGTGACCAACAAGATTGTCATATACTTGCTCGGCAAAGAAAACGACCCCGCGGTTGCGGAAGCGCTCAAACACTTTTATGAGCGTGCGGTTTATCTGGCAAAACAATGGATCAGGATCGGCCAGCAACACGGAGTCATACGGGATTCGGTTCATCTGGACAAAACGGCTGAAATGTTCGTTTTGCTCGCTTTTGGCCTCCGCGTCCGCTCTTCGATTCCCGATATCCATGTTTCTTTCACGGCTCAAGAGGTGTCGTCATTTATGGCCAATGTTCTAAAAGCCCGATAAATGTTTTAAAGCCCGATAGGTCCATAACGGGGAAGGAGAGGTTTCCGATGAATTTTTGGTTGTTTCTTCACCTGGCAGGCGCCGTATTGTTTGCGGGAAATATTATTACGGCGGCATTTTGGAAAATCCGCGCGGAGTCGGAGAAAAACCCGGTGTTGATTCACAGTGCCGCAAAAAACGTTATGCTTGCCGATTATGTATTTACGTTGCCCGGACTTGTCCTGATTATAAGCTCGGGAATCGTTATGACGGTTCGGGCGGGCATTCCGCTGGACAGGTTGAACTGGCTTACGTTGTCGCTGATTTTGCTGGCTGTAACGGGGATCGTCTGGGGAGGATTGCTCGTTCCGCTGCAGCGGGCCATGATCCGTTACAGCGCAGCTTCTGTGGAAAGCGGAAAGGTTACAAGCGCTTATTTGCGGGCATCACGCCGCTGGAATTTGTTAGGTACCGTTGCGACGTTATTGCCGCTCATCATTTTTTATCTGATGGTCATGAAAAGTTTTTAGATGTTCCGAGCCTTAAGGATAACGGGGATTTATAACATGCCGTCGGATCGTCGATTCGGATCCTAAATAAAATAATACAACCGTATGATTTTATTGTGCTTGTTTTTTTCCTGTGATAAAATAAGGCCATGCCTAAAGTTGTGGATCATATGGAAAGAAAAACTCATATCGCCGAAGCGGCGTGGCGCGTCATCTTGAAGCAGGGAATGAAAGGAGCGACCGTCAGAAACATCGCAGACGAGGCGGGCCTGTCGCTCGGAGCATTGCGCCATTACTTTTCTACCCAGCATGAACTGCTTGCTTTCGCCATGAATCTTGTCAAAGAGAGGGTGAAGGCGCGGGTCGATGCCATCTCCAAGCGCGACTTGCCGCCAAAGGAGAAAGCCGTAAAAATATTGCTCGAACTCGTTCCTGTAGATGACGGCAAAATGGCGGAAATGGAAATATGGTTCGCCTTCACTTTTTACCGCAAATATGCCGAAGAACCTTTCGACGCGCTGCACGACGGGATATTCGCCGGCATCGGCAATTTGCTCGAATACCTGGATCAGCAACAATTGCTGCGGAAAGATCTGGACAAGGCATATGAGTCCGAACGGTTGTATGCGTTAGTCGACGGATTGGCGCTGCATGCGATGCTGGATCCCGAACGGCGGGACCGTCAACGCGTTGAGCGGATTTTAACCTTGCATATCGACTCCCTTTGCACCGGTTGATTGTTCCCAGTTCTAGTAACGCACCATATAATGATGAGTTTGAGGCGATCTCACACCCGGTTGTGAAGATCGTTTTTTATACTTTTTTTAGAATTCGTTAAGAGTCCGTTTAGGCATGCCCGTTCCCGTTATCATTAAAAAAGAAAACGGATGGAACAGGGAGGAAAAAGTAATGCGCAAACTGGGCATAACCCCGAGATGATGGCTGCTTACGCTCCACTTGTTGTTTTCCGGAATTATGTTCGGAGTGGCGGTCATTTTTCTGACTCTGAGCATCATTGCGGGCACCACGGGCGATGAAGGCGTGTTGAAAGCGTGTTATACCACTATGCATCTGTTTGCCAAGACGTCGGTCCGGGCTTCGACGATCGGCACCCTGGTGACCGGCATTTTACTTTCTGTGCTGAATAAGACTTTATATCTCCAAAATTGCAGACAGGTTGAAGAAAATCCAAACGAAACCCAGATATAACAGGCTGAACAAGGCGAAACCGGTCACGACCGCAATCTGGAACCAGGAGGACTTGGGCTTGCCGCAAACGGCCATATTAAGCGATATTCCGGAAATAACTATATAGACAACGTCGACAACGTCCAGTAAAAGTTCCATCGCCATCGCTACCGGAATTAGTTTTAGCTTGTCCGTTTAGCCGTCCCCGCTTGCTATATTCGGTCCCGTTCATGTAAGCATCGTGCCGGTTCCGTGACGGTCCGTATCGGTCTTGCCGGCGCGTTGGGCCACCACAACGGAATACCAAAACAATACGATGGCGATGACAGGATGCAGCGCCCCTGCGTTGGGAAAATTGGCAGTGAAATATTGCGTGTAAATCAGCGCGAACAGACCGCCACAGTGCCACCGCAGCGATCGGGGCAGTTTGCCGATTAACGCGACGATCAGCATCAGGATCGGAAAAAATTCAAAAATATGGACGAACATCCTGTGATTATACCCATAAACCGCATCCGTAAATATTGCCAATCCCGCTATAAACGTTTGTACCGTGATACAGGCGGCCAGCGCCCATGCGAGGATGACGAAGACATTGCGAAAAAAACGTTTTTTGCACTCATATGAAATTCCTCCTCATTCTATCATTTTACATACATGGCCATAGTATCGGCCGGGACAATTTCCAGGTTGCCGCGTTGGATGTACCTGTTATTTTCATGTTACCAGCAACTTATTGCGAACTTGTGAAGATGGACCTCGGGGAACCGGAGCATATTGTTGCGAGGTATATCAGTCTGGCCGAGTTTTTCACCCATGTGTCATCGCTGTTTATGGCGATATGGGTATTGGGAGCGTTTGTAAAAATTTGCGTGTTTTTTTACGTGACCGTACTCGGCGCCGCGCAATGGATGAACCTTTCCGATTACCGGCCGATTGTATTCCCGATCGGGTTGCTATTGGTTCTGTTCAGTATATGGGTCGCTCCCAATTATCAGGAGCTGACGCACGCGATCTCCATGTCCGTGACTCTCTCCACCTTGACAATGTTCGTGTATGTCCCGGTAGTGCTGATCTGTTTCGCTTGGGTGAAGAACATGATACGTAAAGGGACCGCATAGCCGCGTATGCGGCGATCCGGCCACTCCACACCTGCGATGATCTTTCCTTATGATCGGCCAGTGTCGGAGTTAAAGTACTTAGTAGGAAAAATCGGGATATTTCACGACTTGCACTTTTTGTTTCCGCAGCGCGTTGATCAATTCCGGCCCCGCATGCAAATTTTTCTGCACCAGGTCATGAGGCGTCAGCGCCATCCACTGATCCAGCGACATGTCCGCATATCGGTCGCTTCTGAAAATCTCCAGAACCCAAACGGTCGTATTGCCGGTATTCTGGATGTAATGTCCGAAGGGTTGCGGCACATATCCCGCATCACCGGCCCGGAAATTGAAAGTCCGGGCTTGGCCGTTGGCCGCGTATACCGTCATCCGCGCGGTCCCTGTCAAGTAGTATTGCCATTCGTCAGCCATATGCCAATGCATTTCCCTCATGGCTCCCGGCTTGATTTTCACCAACGCCGCCGCGATGGCAGTCGAAGCGGGAAAGTTCACGGAATCGGCGATGCGCGCGGTTCCGCCCGAAAATACGTACGGCTCCTGCGCAAGCAGCCGATGTGTGAAGCTCTTTGGCACGGTACCGCTGGGACCCGGTACTTTCTGGCTCTCCAGCGGGCCGGGTATGCTTCCTTGGAAAATGTACCGCTGTTGTTTCGGGATATGGGCAAAGGCACTTGTCGGCACACCGAAATTTGCCGACAATACTTCCTTCGGCGTATGCGCGAAATAATCGGAGACAGAGAACGTATCGAGATCCGAGAAGCCGCCGTTGTCGAAGACGAGCAAAAACTCGCAGCCTCCTTCCAATCCTTGAATCGAGTGCGGTATCCCGGGGGGAAAGAACCACAAATCGCCCTGGCCGACATCGGCGATAAAGTTCCGTCCGTCCTGATCGACTGCGGTGATGCGGGCTCGTCCCCAAATCATGAAGGCCCATTCAGCTTCCTTATGCCAATGCAGTATATGGAGCGATATGATCGGTATTATGGCCATCTTTACAACGTAACGAATTACGTCGATTGGTCTACTCGTGAGGAAGTGAGTGTGTTCTATCTGAAAAAAGTGGGGCCTTTTTGGATTGTAGGAAGCATTGGAACTGCTCCATAAGGAAATAGCTATGATAAAAGGTTATCAGCTTGCTATAGTAAAATTGAGCATTTTGTCCAAACCCGATTCGATTCCAGTAACAAATTTATGATAATGACGAGCACAGACGGTGGCATAAGCGAAGACGCAGTATACAACAACGCGGAAGGAGGTTTTCCAATGGCGTTAAAAATCGAAAAAAATGCATTAAGCAATTCAAACAATCCGTGCACCTTCACCATTACGCTGTCAGCGGAGGGGAACTCCATCATAACAGGCGCACCGCTCTATCTTGTATTCGTTGTCGATGCAACATCTTCGATGGGGACGCAGGATATCAATAACAATACGGCTACGCGTTTTCAGGTTACCGCCGAAGCCATCCAAGGATTTTTAAACATTATTTTCTCGGCAGAATTTGCCGCCGTTGAAAAACATATCGCACTGGTTACCTTCGGCAACGGGGCACGGGTGCACGTGACGCAGGCAGACGGCCAAGGCAAATTCAGCGGTTTGGTGAATCCGTCTCCATCAACGATTCCAGCCGGAGGCGGCGCACCGGTTCAAGATTATTACATTGGCGCCAATGCCTACAGTCCTTCACAAGCGGCAACGGCTTGCCAATTTTCAGAGTGTGGCGGATAAAACGGAGTTTTTCTATCAGGACGAGAACGATGTTCTGTCCATGGTCAACAATATCAGCCTCTATAGCAACACCAATGCCCAGTCAGGGATTATGTTGGCCAATGAACTGTTAAATGGCGTCCCGTCCAATGCACATAAACTGATGATCTTCATAACCGATGGAGAAAGTGCGGCACCCTCCAATTTCTATGCCTACTATAACGAAGCCGATATTCCCAATCGCATCAATTCGGCTTCACTTGTCCGGCTAGGCTCGTTGTTGTTTGCAGTTTATGAGGGGATCCAGGCGCCGGTAACGGATGAGGACTTGATTCGGATAAACTTTACCGAGTCAAACGTAAATGCGGATTATGCAAAACGAAGCGTAAATACAGGCAATGCCGAGTGAAACGGTGGAAAGCAAGACGGAAATACAAATCGGGTAGAATAAGGAGAAATTGCAGGCTCCGCAAAGTTCAACGCAAATGCAGACCGTGAAAAGACAACCGTATCACCTGGGCGGAACCTGCGATCAAGGATTTGTCGCCCTCGGCTGTGACGCCTGGCAGCATGAGGAGAGGGGACAGGGTTCTTTTTTTCAAGATAATCGCATCCTGTGGGTTATGTATGAATATGCCCTTATTGGGATAATGATAGTTAATGATAATATCATTATCATGATTGATGTCGCACAATTGAACTTGTGCGACATATTTCTACATTTTTTATCTAAATATAGCATAGCAGAAAGGCAATGTTCAAGCTTTAAAAGGCTTCCTTCAGACAATCTTCGACAAAATCCGGAGCCGCTTTTTTGATTTGCTCCACTGTATGTAAATAGCGCTGTGTCGTATTGATGTGGGAATGCCCCAGCGTCTGTTGCACCTGTTGAAGAGACGCCCCGTTTAACAAAGCCAGGGTTGCATTGGTGTGCCGTAACCAGTGGGGGGTTACTTTTTTGGAAAAATTCGCTTTTTTGCGGGCGGTTTCGATGATTCGTTCAACCTGGCGGGGAGTAATAGGAAACACTTTGCCGCTTCTTTTTTCCGCCATACGGTATGAACAAAGCAGGTTCCAGAGCATATCGGGCACTTTCACCTCCCTTGCTTTCCGTCCTTTTCCATTAAGCACGGTCAACCAGATGGAAGTTCCCATGGGATCCGTATGAAAATCGTCCCATTCGATGGAAACCAGTTCGGACACTCTCAAACCAAGCATAACCAGAGTCAGACCGATGGCATAATTGCGAAGTCCCATGGCGTTTAATTGCTGTAATATTTTTACAACCTCATGTTTTGTTAAAAAATGGCGGCTGCTGTGATTGGAAACTTTCGGTTTTTTGATGCATGCTGCAGGATCGCGGGTAAAGCATTGAATGTTCGGACTGTTCCCCCACTTGTAAAGGGAACGAAGAGGGGCCAGCAACACGGAAATGGTTGCTGCGGCATATTGGCGGCGATGGTTGCCGTCCCCCTCGAGCAAGCTCAGTTTATAAAGTTCGATATCCCTCCAGGTGACGTCTTTCAGCCTCTTATGACCGATGAAGTTTTGAAATCGTTCAATGGCGTATTTGTAATTCCGCAACGTGTGTTTTGAATGGTGGTAGTTCGCCAAAAACATACTGACAATTTCTTTGTCCGTCAACTCCTTTTGCTCTTTCTCCATTGGCTCCACGATACTATGTTGCATTTTCGTCCCTCCTGTTGTCGCACAAGTTCAATTGTGCGAATAATTGCGCTCGTGCAGCACGTTACAAGACCGGTACGGATTCTGTCAACATGATCCTCCAGAATGATCCTCTAGGCGGAGGGCCTTCTCGTCGGATCAATGTATCGCGGGGAAGGGGATGCCGGAATTGTGAACACACACGGTTCAACCGCTTGCCCTCGCCGTATTCGCGTCAGTCCAATGGCTGGACGATTGAGTTCATATGCCCAGGGGGTGAAACAGTGGAAGCTTTACAGCAAGACCAGTATATCGTAATGGAACTGGGTTCGGAAAAATACGCCCTGAAGATTTCCGAAGTTTATGAAATTATCAAAATGCAAAAAATAACGGCCATACCTAACAGCAAACCTTTTTTGGAAGGCGTGACGAACATTCGGGGGAACATTGTGCCGGTCATCAGTTTGCGCAAAAGATTTCAATTGGGAGAGACGCCCGCCATTCACAAAGCAAGAATCGTGGTGGTGAATCACCGCGAAGAAACGGTCGGCATCGTTGTGGATGGAGTGAATCAGGTGATCCAATTTTCCGACATACAGCCCTCCGCCGAAATTGTTTCCGGAGTGGACGGCAGTTATTTTCAGGGGATTGGCCAGTCGGAAGAAGGACTGATCGGCATCTTAAATCTGGAACATGTTCTTGCAGGATAGGGGGAGACCCATATGAATCGTGCGGAAATGATGGGAGTCTTCCTGTCTGAAGCGGAAGAATTGATCCAATTGCTGGAAATGGAACTTCTCAATTTGGAACAGCAAGGAGAATCCCCGCAAATCATTCAAAACATTTTCCGGATCGCCCATACATTAAAAGGTTCATCCGCTGCGATGGGATTCGAGGAAATGAAACGACTGACCCACGAAATGGAAAATATTTTGGAGAAGATCCGGAATCAATTTTTACCGGTCACGCAGCAGGTTGTGGATGTTCTGTTTCAATGTTTGGACCGATTAAACGGGTTGAAGAGAGAAATCGAACAGGAAGGCGCCATCAAAACCAATATCGACTCCATCGTGCATCAATTGCGGCAATTGGAAAAATGGACGGAAGAGAATGGCGGAGCGACAAGTGAACGGTTTGAAGATAAACAACAGCCATTAACAAAGTGGGTATGTAAAGTTCGTTTATCCGAACATTGCGAAATGAAGCTTCCCCGGGCCCACATTGTCTTAAATCATCTGAAGAAATGGGGGACCGTTGTTTCGTCGGAACCGGAATTGGACAGCGTCACGGATGAAACAAACCTCCGTGAAATTTCCTATATCGTCAAGACGAACGCGGATTCCGATATCCTCCGGCATGCGTTGAGCCAGCTTATGGATGTCGAAGAGGCCGAAGTGGCGCCTTTTTCAGATGACAACTCGGCCGATGATGTCGTACGGCGGGCGGATGCCGGTCAGGACGCGGAACCGGAGATCCCGGTCCAAAACAAGAGCGGAAAAGAAGAGAAGAAAACAGGACAAACGATTCGCGTCGATGTGGAGCATCTGGACAGCATAATGAATTTGGTTGGTGAATTGGTCATCGACCAGACAAGAATCGCCCAAATCGGAAATTTGCTGCGCGATCGGTACGCTTCGGACGAGACGGTCGATGATTTGGAACGAATTTCCAACCATTTCAGCCGAATCATCGGGGAACTTCAGGAATCCGTGATGAAGACGCGAATGCTTCCCGTCGAGCGGCTATTCAACCGGTTTCCAAGAATGGTGCGGGATTTGGCCCGGACGTTAAACAAGGAAGTCCATTTGCTGCTTGAAGGGAAAGAAACGGAACTGGACCGGACCGTCATCGAGGAAATCAGCGATCCGTTGATACACCTGATCCGGAATGCCATAGACCACGGGATAGAAGAAGCGGAAGTCCGAAAAAAACGGGGCAAACCCCTTAAAGGCACGATCAAGATTCGGGCATCCCATCAGGAAAACCAGGTGGTGCTGACGGTAGAGGATGACGGGGCGGGAATGAACGCGGAGAAAATCAAAGAATCCGCCATACGCAAGCAATTGATTACTGCGCACGATGCCGAAATGATGTCGGAACAGGAATGGATTCAGCTTATTTTTCTTCCCGGGTTTTCGACTGCTCCAACCGTCAGTGAGATATCGGGACGCGGAGTCGGGATGGACATTGTCCGAAATCATATCGAAAAATTAAACGGGTTTATCGATGTGGAAACCCGTGTGGGCGAAGGGACGAAGTTCACGATTAAATTGCCGTTGACTTTAGCGATTCTTCGCGGTCTTCTGATCAAGTTCCGGGAAACAACCTATGCGTTGCCCATGAACAGCGTGATCGAAATCGTCCGGATATCGAAACAGGAAATTCACTCCGTTAAGGGACAAGCGGTCGTAAAAATCAGAGACAAAATGATTCCGCTCATCGGCCTTCACGATCTTTTCGGAATGTCCTCCGGCAAAAGAAAAACCAAACATGTGTTTATCGTTGTTGTCGGACTGGCGGAAAAACGGCTGGGTCTGGTTGTCGATGAATTGATCGGCACCCAGGAAATTGTCGTAAAACCGGTCGGTTCCTATGTCGGACAGATTGAAGGCGTTGCGGGGGCCACGATTTTGGGCGACGGAAGCGTGGCGTTGATCCTGGACGTAAACGGAATATTCAAATTGGCCAATCACCTTCAGTCTGCCGAATCCGAAGCCATGGACGATGTGGTCTGACCCTGTCCGTTTTTCGCAGTAAGGAGGGATTCATCGTTGACATCTTCCCGGGGAATCAGGCAGTTGGTTACTTTTCGAATCGAAACGGAAGAATTCGGACTTCCCATTGCGGATGTATATGAAATTATATTTGTCCCCCCCATCACATCGGTGGCGAAAGCGCCCCGATCCATTGTCGGAGTGATCAATCTCCGCGGGGAAATCATACCGGTCATCGATCTTCGCATTTTATTTTTGAAAGAACCGGTAAAATCCAAAAAACAGCGTATTATGATCATCCGCTCCCAAGGCAGAGCGGTCGGATTATTGGTCGACGAAGTGAAAGAAGTGCTGCGAATCGATGAAAACAGCCTGGAGCCGGTTCCCGATCCGATTGTTACCGCACAAACGGCTTATATGGGGGCAATCTGCAAGACGGACCATCGTCTCATTGTCTTGCTTCGTCTGGATCGCCTGTTAAACAAGCCGGAAATGGATTTTATCATCAACAACGACGTTGAACAAAGGGAGGAAAACATTCCATGAGCATGTTGACCAGAAAACTTGCCCACAAATTTGTAAAAGTTGCGGGAGTCTCCGAAACTATTGAAGCGGCCATAACCGACTCGGGCAGATTGGAGCAAAATCTGAAGGATCTTGCCGCCATTACGGAACAGATTTCCCATGGGACCAGCCAGCAGTCGTCAGCCATGGAATCCCTGTCCGATATGATTGAAGAAATATCGAAATCCATTGACAGGGTCAGCAACAATTCGGATCGTCTGTCCGCTTCCGCCGGTGATATCGCCGAAGCCATCCGGGAGATGGTCGCTTCCGTGCAGCAAGTTGCCGGCAACAGCGAAAGTACGGCCAGTTCCGTGGAGCAGATTTCCGCATCCGTCGAAGAAATGGGGCAATCGATCAAGGGCGTGGCCGAGAATGCGGCGAGCCTGACCGCTTCGGCGGAAGAAACGTCGAATGCCATCCGGGAGATGGCCACTTCCGTGCAGCAAGTGGCCGGAAATGCGGAAAGCACGGCTGGTTCCGTGGAGCAGATTTCCGCATCCGTCGAAGAAATGGGGCGGTCGATCAAGGGCGTGGCCGAGAATGCGGCGAGCCTGACCGCCTCGGCGGAAGAAACGTCGAATGCCATCCAGGAGATGGCCGCTTCCGTGCAACAAGTGGCCGGAAATGCGGAAAGCACGGCCAGTTCCGTGGAACAGATTTCCGCATCCGTCGAAGAAATGGGGCAATCGATCAAGGGCGTGGCCGAGAATGCGGCGAGCCTGACCGCCTCGGCGGAAGAAACGTCGAATGCCATCCAGGAGATGGTGGCTTCCATCCAGCAAGTAGCCGGAAATGCGGAAAGCACGGCCAGTTCGGTTGAACAAATCTCCGTATCCATTGAACAGATGGGAAAATCGATTCGCGGCATTGCCGCCAATGCGGACCAATTGCAGAAAATCGCCGGCGATACCTCCGCATCCATTCAGCAAATAGCGGCTTCGATCGAACAGGTGTCGCAAAATGCGCAAAATGTGAACTCCCTTACGGATCAGGTTCTGGGGGACGCCAGAGACGGACAAAAGGCGGTTGGCCAGTCCCTAACGGGGATGAAAGAAATTGCGGAAGTCGTAAAACAGGCTTCCAGCGTCATGAGCAATCTGGGGAAAAGTTCGGAAGAAATCGGAAGCATTATTGAAGTCATCGACGATATTGCCGAACAAACCAACCTTTTGGCGCTGAACGCCGCGATTGAAGCCGCACGGGCGGGTGAACACGGAAAAGGATTCGCGGTGGTTGCCGATGAGGTGAGGAAACTCGCCGAAAGAAGCGCAAAAGCGACCAAAGAAATCGCCCAATTGATCAAAGGGATCCAGAGCGAAACAACCGATGCCATCAAAGCCATCGAAATCGGAATGGTCAAGGTCGAACAAGGAAACAAATTGGCGGACGAAACGGGTGCGGCCATCGAAAAAATTGTAACCGGAGTCGAAAAAATTACGAATGAAATCAGACAGATCACTTCTGCTACCGTTGAACAGGCGAAGGGAAGTGAACAAATCGTGATCGCTGTAGGCGATTTGACCGATCAGGCAAACATGGTGACGCAGGCGACGAAAGAACAGGCGGTTGCGGTCGAGGAAGTGATCAAGGGGATCACCAACGCCCGCGAGCAGGTGCGCCAGATTACCGTGGCAACCGGCGAACAAGCCAAACAAGGCGAAATTATCGTAAGGGCGGTGGAAAATGTAACCCGGCAGGCCGCGTTGGTGACGCAGGCGACGAAGGAACAGGCGGTTGCGGTCGAAGAAGTGATCAAAGGGGTAACCAACGCCCGCGAACAGGTGCGCCAGATTACCGTGGCAACCGGCGAACAAGCCAAGCAAGGCGAATTGATCGTAAGAGCGGTGGAAAATGTAACCCGGCAGGCCGCGTTGGTGACGCAGGCGACGAAGGAACAGGCGGTTGCGGTCGAGGAAGTGATCAAGGGGGTAACCAACGCCCGCGAACAGGTGCGCCAGATTACCGTGGCAACCGGCGAACAAGCCAAGCAAGGCGAATTGATCGTAAGAGCGGTGGAAAATGTAGCCCGGCAGGCCGCGTTGGTGACGCAGGCGACGAAGGAACAGGCGGTTGCGGTCGAGGAAGTGATCAAGGGGGTAACCAACGCCCGCGAGCGGGTGCGTCAGATTACTGAAGCCACTGTGGAACAGGCAAAACACGGCAAGGATATCGTAAATGCCGCCGAAAATGTAGCCAAACAGTCCGCCGAAGTAACGGAAGCGGCAACATTTCAGCGGAACGAAATGGGCCGACTCGAAAAGGCGATATCCGATACGGAACGTGCTGTCCAACACAATATTCAAGATGTAAAAAGGATGGCCTCGGTTGCGCGGGAACTGGCGGACCGGTCCGCGTCAATTACCAGTTCGCTTCAAATATTACGGTCTTAATGTCCGTCCGGAGGAAAAGCAACCGTTCTTTAGACCATGGAGAGCTTTGAGTCTTTACTCAATGCGCTGCTCATATGGGAGATGGAACCTATGAAGATGGAGTTCGCAAACGAAATTCGGGATCATGATGTGCGATTAAAAGAATTGGGGCAAATGATTTATGACTATTGCGGACTGAATTACCTGGACAATCCTTCATCGCTTGCATCCAAAGTGTCAAAGCGACTGTCCGCTCTCCATATGTCGTACGGAGAGTACGCCGAATTTTTAAAACGGAATCCTCAGGAATGGGATCACCTTGTGGAACTTATTACAAACAATGAAACCTATTTTTTCCGTGAAGAGAGTCAGCTTCATGAATTAAGCAATGTGATTCTTCCCCAATTTCGAAACAAAACATGTATTCGGATTTGGAGTGCCGCTTGCTCCACGGGAGAAGAACCTTACAGCCTGGCGATGACCATCGCGGAATCGGGGATGGTACCGCTGGAATCCGTACATATCACGGCCACCGACATTAATAAAAAAGTTTTGCAAATCGCAAGGCGCGGGTGGTATCACAAAAATTCGTTATGCTTCCGCAGGACGCCCCGGGAGATGTTGGATAAGTACTTTTTTCCGCAGGATGAGGGGTTTCAAATCAAGAGCTTCATCAAAGACAGGATTGATTTCCGGCAATCGAATCTGTTAAATGATGAGGATATGGCGGCGGTCGGCAAAGTCGACGTCATTTTTTGCAGAAACGTGCTGATTTATTTTGATTCCGCAACAACACGCCGGGTCATTTCGAAGTTTTACCATCTGTTAAATCCGGGCGGTTTTTTATTTTTGGGACATGCCGAAACGATAACGGGCATGAACACCGATTTCGAGACAATACATGCTCATGCGGCCTTTTATTACCGTAAGCGAAACACTGATCCGGAAGGTTGTCATGTTGGCGGGACTTTTACCACAAGGAGGCGAAGCTGATTGGGCCGGTACGGTGTGCTCATCGTCGATGATTCTGCTTTCATGAGGAGGGCTATTAGCCTCTTATTCGAGAAAGATACGGATTTTTTTATCACGGGAATCGCCCGCAACGGCCTCGAGGCCATCGAAAAGATCAAGCGTTTCAAACCGGATGTCGTTACGATGGATGTGGAAATGCCGGAAATGGACGGAATCACCGCCTTGGCACAAATCATGAAGGTTCATCCGGTCGCCGTCGTGATGCTGAGCACCCTTACCGGCGAAGGAGCAGAAGCGACGCTGACGGCATTACAATTAGGAGCGGTAGATTTTTTTCCCAAAAGCTCTTTGATAACGGATCCCATCGATCCCAAAAAGGCGGACGATTTTCTGATGAGGGTCAAGGCCGCCGCCAACGCGAAATTGCCCTCAAAAAACAATATTGCATCCGTAAAAGAAATAGTAGCGGCGGAAAAAAAGAAAGAGGGAACCGCATCCGTTGATCTGCTCGTTATCGGATGTTCCACAGGCGGACCGTCGGCCATACAATCCATTCTCCCCCGATTTACACCCGACTTTCCTGCAGGAATCGTCGTGTTGCAGCATATGCCGCCCGGATTTACCAAACCGTTGGCCGACCGTTTCGATACCCTTTGTCATTTGAAAGTGAAAGAAGCGGAAGACGGCGATGTCGTCATGCCGGGGATCATTTATATCGCTCCCGCAGGATATCAAACGTTATTTCAAAAAACATATGACGGAAAGACCGTCCTAAAAATTGTGCGGGACGAGAGCAAATTGTATAAGCCGTCCATTGATGTTTCGCTTCAGTCCGCATCTTCGATTTACCGCGATCGTTTATTGGCCGTGATTCTTACCGGAATGGGGACGGACGGGCTAATCGGTTGCGGTGAGGTGAAGCGTCAACGGGGCCGTGTGATCGTTGAATCGGAAGAATCGTGTATCGTATATGGCATGCCCAAAGCGGTTTACGAGGCGGGATACGCCGACCGTCAAGTGTCTTTACCTCATATGTATCAAGAGATTTTATCGTTTATTTAGGTGTGCCTCTGTCCATAGATTGGACAATCGGATCGGGAGAATGAAGCGTTTTGATGCGGTTTCGGGCCGAGAATGAACCTCCGACCTCAATTTTACGGTGGTTTTGGAGGTTCATTTGTGCTTTTGTCGGGGCCGGTTTTTTGGGAACTGAAAAAGATGTACAATAGAGTCAAGTCACCGCATTCAAGGAGCGTTGTATGAAAATCGGCAAAATCTTTAAGCGCGGAATGTTGATCATGACGTTGATCGTTGTACTGGGCTTGTTTTCTCCCACATGGACACCGCAAATTCAAGGTGAACGCAGCATCAGTATGCTTGGACAGGTAGAAATCAACGGGGCGGGACATGAGGTCATGATCAGGGGAGCGGATTTGAACAATCCGCTCATTATCTTTGTGCATGGCGGTCCGGGCTGCTCGGAGATTCCTTATGTAAGAAAATATCAGGAAGCGCTTGAACGGAACTTTACAATCGTTCATTACGATCAACGCGGAAGCGGGAAATCATATCATTTTTTTGAGGACTATTCAAACTTGACAACGGATTTGCTCGCCGATGATTTATTGGCACTGACAGAGTACGTTACGGAGAAATTTGGACAAGAAAAAGTTTTGCTGATTGGCCATTCGTTCGGTACATATATTGCGATGAAAGCCGCAGCGAGGTCACCCGAAAAATTTTATGCATACATTGGAATCGGACAAGTGGCCGATACGGTCCAAAGCGAACTGGACAGTTTGGAATACGCCGTTGAACAGGCGAAACTGGCCGGCAATGCGGATGACGTGGAAAGATTAGAGAAGCTTCGAAGCCGGATTGAACAAGGAGAGGAGTCCACCCCCAGAAATCTTGTGCGAAAATACGGCGGCGCAGTCAGACTCATCAACGATAACATGGATTATTTCTTGGGGTTTCTTTTTGGCCCCGAATATCATGGGTTGGATGTCATTCGTTATTTTAAAGGCATTTCGGTTTCACAAGACATCTTGTTGGAGGAAGAGGCAAAAACCAACATTCCCCGTATTGTTGACCGTCTGGATATCCCCGCTTACTTCGTTATGGGTAAATACGATTATATGACGTCCGTGAATGCGGCAAAAGATTATTTCGATATGCTGAAGGCGCCGGTAAAAGATTTTGTTCTATTCGAAAAGTCGGCCCATTATCCGCAGTTTGAGGAAAAAGAACGATTTGCCGAATGGTTGAATCAAACGTTTCGAAACGTTTCGTCAGTACGATAGCCGACAGATTGCCGGATTTCCGCCCATACGACCGCCCCGCTCACCTTCGAAACCGCTTTTGTCCCCTTTTGCCCTCATGCAAATTCCCCCTCGCATGTGGTCCTCTCATCATGAATACTCTCTGCATAATAAAAGACGATCATTTCCAGGCCGGGGTTGCGGCCGCGGCGGTGTCCGCAGACAAAGAGCGACTGATTGACGGGCAAGTTCAAACCTGCTATACTCTTAATCGTAATAATTACTAATAAAAAATCCGGCGGTCCGGTTATTAAATTTCTTGTTAGATCGTAATTATTACATATGAACCGGAACGGGACGAAAGGAGATGTATTCTTGTACACTTTCATTTTTACGAGGAAACGTGCACTTGCGGCGGCGGTGCATGCCCGGTTGCTTCGCTCCGGTCTTTTGGACAGTCTGTCGCAGGAATACATCCGGGCCGCCCGTGCAAGAGGTCTCTCCGAGCGGCGCGTGTTCTTTCGGCACGCGCTGCGCGCCGCGCTTATCCCCGCGCTGACGGTGTTTGGCATGACCTTCGGCAGTTTGCTGGCCGGATCGGTCGTGGTCGAAACGCTGTTTTCCTGGCCGGGTTTGGGCAGCATGGCCGTCGAAGCCATTTTCCAAAGGGATTATCCGTTGGTGCAAGGGTAGTTGCTGGTGACCGGCGCTTTCATGATTGTCGTGAATCTGGCGGTCGACCTCGCGTATGGCATGCTCGACCCGCGGATTCGCCTGAACAAGGGGAGATCCGGATGAACGTATCGGTTGCCAGGGAGTACGTACGTCCGGCCGTTCGTCAGGTGGGAAGGTTGTTCCGCGACCCGATGACCGCCGCGGGAGTCGGCATCCTGGCGATCATCGTGCTGGTTGCCTTGTTGGGGCCGCTGTTTGTCAAGAACGACCCGCTTACCGCGAACATGGCGGAGCGGCTGTTGCCGCCCGGCGCCCAATATCCGCTCGGGACGGATCACCTGGGCCGTTGCCTGTTTTCACGACTGGTAATGGGAGCGGAGACGACGCTCGGCATATCCGCGCTGGTCATTGCGATCGTGATGCTGATCGGAATGGCGGTCGGATTGATATCCGGGTACCTCGGCGGCCGCGTCGACGCGTTCCTGATGCGGACGGTTGACGGGATGAGCGTGCTGCCGGATTTCATGCTGGTAATCGCGATTTCCGGTTTTCTGGGTCCCAGCCTGAACAATCTGATGTTGTCCCTCGTTCTGATCAACTGGATCGGGTATGCGAGAATGGTCAGGGAAATCGTCCTGTCCGAACGCGAGAAGGAATACGTGTTGGCGGCGCGCGTCGCCGGATGCGGCACGTGGGTGGAGTAGGAAGTGCCGTAGGGCGGATCCTTTTTGCCGATAAATCGTAATGATTACACATAATGGCGGCGTGCGGGGCGGTGACGACGCACCGTGCAAACAAGAGTGTCAAGCCGCGCAAACAGGGCAACGCGTGACAGAAAGGAAAGAGACCTTGACGGAAAGGAAGGAAGTCTTGATGCTGTTGGCTGCGATGCAAGGAGTGATGTTTGGGTATGGCGAGGTTCCGTGTCTGGAAGATGTGAACTTCGAAATTGAATCGGGCGAGTTTGTGGCCGTCACGGGGCCGAATGGCGCTGCGAAAACAACATTGCTGAAACTTTTGCTTGGCTTGCTCAAGCCATGGGAAGGCACGGTGTGGCTCTCGCCCCGCAATGGCGAAGGAGGAAGGCTTGTTGTCGGTTACGTCCCCCAGCAGATCGCCGCCTTCAACGAAGGATTTCCAAGCACGGTATTGGAATTTGTCCGGTCGGGCCGATATACACGGGGGTCCTGGGTGCGCAGGCTCGGGCGGGAAGACCATGAATGGATCGAAACTGCGCTTCGTCAAGTGGGGAGGTGGGAATGGCGCCATCGAAAAATCGGAGAACTGTCCGGCGGACAGAAACAGCGAATTTGCATCGCGCGGGTTTTGGCGCAGGACCCCGATCTGCTGGTGCTCGATGAACCTGTGAGCGGTATGGATTTGAAAAGCCGGCTCGAGTTATATGAACTGTTGCATCAATCGGTGAAAGAACAGGGAAGAACGGTGGTCATGGTTACACATGGGCTGTCGGAGGTCAAGGGCTATTTGGATCGCGTCATCGAGCTGGAACGTAAGGAGGACGGTGGATGGAAATGCTGCACTACGACTTCATGCAGCGGGCATTTTGTGCCGGTGGGATAGTGGCCTTGCTGGCTTCCGTTCTCGGCATTTATTTGATGCTTCGCCGGCAGGCATTGATGGCGGATATGCTGTCGCACGTCTCGCTCGCAGGCGTAGCCGGTGGGACTTACTTTCAAATCAACCCGACCATAACCGGTTTTGTGGTGGCGGTGACGGGCGCCGTTGCGGTTGAATATCTCCGAAGATCCTATAAGTCGTATAGTGAAATATCGGTCGCCATTATGATGGTCGGTGGCTTGTCTACGGCCGTCATCCTGATGAGTCTCAGCCAAGGCATAAATAAGGGCTTTTCTTCGTATTTGTTCGGTTCCGTCGTGGCCGTCAATCAGACCGAACTCTTGTTCATGTTGTTTGTGGCATTCATCGGTGGCATGTTCTTCTATCTTTTACGGAGACCGTTGTATCAAATGGCGTTTGACGAAGAGACCGCAAAAACAAATGGATTGCCGGTCACATGGATTTCGCTCGGTTTCAGTGTGCTGACGGGAATGAGCGTCGCCGTGGCCATGCCGATCGTAGGCGCTTTGCTGGTGTCTTCCCTGATCGTGTTGCCTGCCGCTCTGGCCATCCGAATTGCGCCGAGCTTTGCGTCGGCGATCTTAATTTCCATGGCGGCAGGGTTGACGGGGGTATTTTCGGGGCTGGCAGCTTCCTACCAACTTAGTACGCCGCCGGGAGGGACGATCGCTTTTGTGCTGCTGGTTTTACTGGCGTCGGGTATCAGCGTCAAGAAAGCGGTATTGAAGCTGGGAAAAAGAAGACAGAAACGGGCAAGGGAAGCGGAAATGCAAGCTTACAGCCAGATGACCCGATTCGCAAAAGATTGATCCAAGCAATGAAATGCTCGACTTGTGTTATAAAACAAACGTTATGGCAGGGGAGGAAAAAAATGAAAGCGTGGCTTAAGAGATTAGGGGTATTGTCGGCAGGACTGGCACTGATTTTATCAGGGTGTGGAGGAAATAAGGAGAGTACCAATCATGCATCGTCGAATGCCCCGATGGACGCTGCCAGCGGCAAAAAACTGAAGGTCGTAACCACCATTTATCCGATGTATGAATTCGCCAGGCAGGTCGGCGGCGAGCATGCGGAGGTCATCGCCTTAATTCCGCCCGGTGCGGAACCGCACGATTGGGAGCCAAGCGCCAAAGATATGGCGCTATTGAAAGAGGCGGATATCTTCGTTTATAACGGGATCGTCGAAGGATGGGCCGAAAAGGCGCTTGCCAGCGCGGCCAATGACAAGCGGATTGTCGTCGAGGCCGTTCAGGGCATTGAGTTGATGGAGGGGAAAAAGCATGAACATGGGCACGGGCATGAAGATGAAGAAGAGGGACATGAACACGAAGATGAAGAACATGGGCACGAAGAAGAACATGAGGGACACGAACACGACGGAGAAGAAGAGCCTGTTCCGGACCCGCACGTATGGCTTGACCCCGTGCTCGCCCAGGAGCAGGTGAAGTCGATCCTGGCGGCTTTTGAAAAGGCGGACCCGGCCAACAAGACGGATTACCGGAAAAACGCGGAAGCCTATATCACGAAGCTGAAAGAATTGGACGAAGCGTATCAGTCCGGATTGAAAGACGCCAAGCGCAAAGCGTTTGTCACCCAGCATGCGGCGTTCGGCTATTTGGCCAAACGATACGGATTAACGCAAATTCCGATCGCGGGACTTTCGCCCGAACAAGAGCCTTCTCCCGACAAAATGGCCGAAATCATCAAGCTTGCCAAGGAACTTCAGATCAAAACCATTTTCTTCGAAACCTTGGTCGATCCAAAAGTCGCCCGGACGATCGCCGATGAAATCGGCGCCAAAACGGACGTTCTGAATCCGCTTGAAGGATTGACCGATGAAGACAAAAAGAACAATCTGGACTATATCGGCATCATGAAGAACAACCTCGAAGCTTTGAAGAAAGCGTTGAACGAATAGCTGCATTGATCCACGTCCGCGGACTGAAGCCGAAAGTTTTTTCATGCGGCATTTTCATATTCGCATGCATATTTTTACGTTGATAATCGTAATTATTACTGATAGAATGAAGATGTCTCCGAGCGGTGGCTGGCCCGTTTTTTGCCCAAAAACCCGGTAATGGGGATTTTGGTCTTAAGCCAAGCGTAAACCAAATCGAATTACATCCGTTTTTCAATCAAGCCGATCAACGGAAATGGCACGAAGAAAACAACATCGTCATCGAATCGTGGAGCCCGTTAGCGAGAGGAAAGGATCTCCTGAAACAGGAGACGATCCAAAAGATCGCCGACCGTCATAACAAGTGGGTTTCGCAAGTTATTTTGCGTTGGCATTACCAGCTCGGGGTCATCTCCATACCCAAATCTTCATCTCCTGCGCGGCAGCTTGAAAATATATCGATATTCGACTTTGTTCTGGATGAAAAAGAAATGAACATGATTACAGGGTTAACTCGTCCCGACGGCCGGATTAATAATCAAGACCCCGCTGTATATGAGGAATTTTAATACGACTTTATCAAAAAGCGAATACGGCTTCATCAAAAATACGGCACAAATGCCGTTTTTTTTGGAATCGTGTGATTCCGTCGCTGCACACTCTGTGCTCAGTGCCGCATATTCAAAATTTTCCTGTTCATTTTCCTGTTCAATAAATTTTTAGGTTTTTGCAAGGTTACGGCAGGCTTATGTAATGGTATTGTCGAATATATGAAATATTGTGGAAACGATGAGGTTGATTGAATGTGAAAAACGAAAAGCCGGAAGTTGTGGGGGGCCGCATTTGATCATAAACAAGAACGACAGAGATCCGGGATTGAACAAACGTATTGCCGTTTCGATTTTTTTTCAAGATTTGCTCCTGTTCGCGTGGAAACAGGCGCTCTGCTGTCTGTTTCCGGTCATCCTGTTCGCGGCGATGGCGGCGACCAAAGTGATTCACATTCCGTACCTTTACCGGTACGATTTGATCCTCCTTGTCTGTTTGGCGGCTCAAGCCGGCATGGTTCTGATGAAGTTGGAGACGGCGGACGAACTGAAGGCGATTACGATGTTCCACTTGATCGGCCTCGGCCTTGAGCTGTTCAAAGTGAACATGGGCTCCTGGGCGTATCCGGAAGAGGCGTGGACGAAGCTGTGGGGCGTGCCGCTTTACAGCGGTTTTATGTACGCCAGCGTGGCCAGCTATATTTGCCAGGCGTGGAAGCGGTTCGATCTGAGATTCGAGCGATGGCCGAACGGCGCGCTGACCACCTCGGTTGCGGTGCTCATTTACGCCAACTTTTTCACCCATCACGCGCTTCCGGATTTCCGCTGGGTGCTGACCGCATGCCTGGTGCCATTGTTTTGGCGCACGACGGTCCGCTTTACCGTAGGCAGGCGCCTGTACCGGATGCCCATTCTGTTGTCCTTCCTGCTGATCGCTTTTTTCATCTGGGTGGCGGAGAACATATCGACATTTCTCGGGGCGTGGCAGTATCCCGACCAGGCGGCGGGATGGAACATCGTCCATTGGGGCAAGATCAGCTCCTGGTTTCTGCTTGTCATTATCAGCATCATTATTGTCGTGCAACTGAAGGACTTGAAATACCGGCTGCTGCCTCGGCTTTATTCCGGTGCAAAAAAAGCGGGAAACCGCCGGGGATCAACGCGTTTCCACGGGTAACATTCGGTTTGTCCGGTTTCGCGAATTTGCTGAAGGGGACTGTCTATGTCCATCCTGGTTAAGGAAGGCGAAAGGGTATGGATACTTACGAACTCCAAGTGTTCGAAAAAATTAAAGCTGATACGGAACTGATTTACCGGGTACTGTCTGATTACCGTAACGAACATCCGCATATTTTGCCTAAACCTTATTTTGCATCGGCAGAAGTTGAACAAGGCGGCGTCGGTGCTGGTACCATCGTAAGCGTTCAAATGAAAGTCATGGGCGTGACGAATCATCTCCGGCTGTTTGTGACGGAACCGAATCCGGGAAGGGAAATCCATGAGGAAGATCCTGCGGCGGGAATAAAGACGATATTTACGTTGGAACCCGATCCGGATCATGGTTATTGTCAAGTGAGTATTCGAACAATTTGGCGAAAGAAAAAGGGAATGAGAGGACTTGTTGAGCAATTGCTTGTTCCGCCGGTTGTTCGTTCCATATATGTCAAAGAGTTGGAATTATTGAAGACATATTGCGAAGAAAAACAGCAAAACCAGTCCAACTGAGGGAATAAAAAACGGAAAGGCCGAGTCGGGAGAACAGAAAAACAAAGAAATCCTTGGTTCGGTCATCGTTCAAACCACCTGCGGTCATTCGGTCAAACTGGTCTTTGTGCAAACCGCAATCGGCGGCGGGATTGGCTGGTTCTGCTCAGCACCGACCTGGCATTGGAAGATGCCGGGATCATTCGCATCTACGGCATGCGTTGGAGCATTGAGACGTTCTTCAGATTTGCCAAATCGTATCTGAAGCTGGGGACGGAGTTTCAAGGCCGTTCGTTTGATATGCTCATCAGCCACACCACCATCGTATTTGCGCGCTATCTCGTGATGGAATGGGAGCGTCGTCACGCAAACGATGCGCGGTCGTTGGGCGGTCTGTTTTTCCTGTTTTCCGACGAAGTTCGAGACCTGGATCTCAAAACGGCTTTGCAATACCTGATTACCTTTTTCTTGGCGTTCACGGAAGCCAAGTCCAAACGGGATCAGTCTGCCGTTTTTCGTCAATTCCAGCAATGGATTGCGAGTTTGCCCAATGATATCAAGGGGTTGTTTGGAAAATTAAGCTGCGAAAGTTGAGTTGATCATATACATTATCATATACATTTTTTTGGCTCTACATCAAAGTTAGTGCTTGACGTTATGTACGAAATCATTCACGGTTACATTCGACTAAAAGCCCATGGACGTAACGCTCCCGGTTCCGGGTGAAGTAATGCCGGCATGGATGCATAGAATTGCACATAACTGCCCGTTACTTAAGCGAAAGGCTGCCGATTCTGCTGGCAGCCCTGGTTGAGCATACGTAAGTTTAACCTTTAATATGTTATCCTTGTCATGCTAAGAAATTACGAATCCCATACATTACGAAAGTGGATTTAATGCATTCATCAAGTATCTTCCCGTGATCGACTGCTCCGCATGGATGATCTGCGAAGGTGTGCCCTCGAACACCACCTGGCCGCCCTTGCTGCCTCCGTCCGGTCCCATATCGATGATCCAATCCGCTTGGCTGATCACATCGAGGTTGTGCTCGATGACGATCACCGTATTGCCGGCATCCACAAGGCGGTTCATGATCCCCAGAAGGTGACCGATATCTGACATATGTAGGCCGGTCGTCGGCTCGTCCATCACGTAGATGCTGCCCTTCTTATGCAGCTCGCTTGCCAGCTTGATGCGCTGGCATTCCCCGCCCGAGAGCGTACTGAGCGGCTGGCCGAGTGTAATATAGTTCAGCCCCACATCACTCATCGCCTGGAGCTTGCGCACAACCTCTTTTAGCTGAAAAAAATCCAATGCCTGCTCCACAGTCATCTCCAGCACTTCTGCAATTGACTTGCCGTTCAGCTTGTACGCGAGTACCTCTTCCTTGAACCGTCTACCTCCGCATACTTCGCATGTCAGCTTCACGCTGTCAAGGAATGCAAGGTCTGTATACACAACACCCAGCCCTTGGCAGTTCTCGCAAGCCCCCTTGGAGTTGAAGCTGAACAAGCCTTGGTTGACCTTGTTCGCAGAAGCAAACGCCTTGCGCACATCATCCATAATGCCCGTGTAGGTCGCGGGATTCGAGCGTGTTGACACTCCTACCGCCGATTGGTCGATGACGATCGCATCCGGATGCTGGCTGAGGAATACTTCGTTAATCAGCGTACTCTTGCCCGAGCCGGAGACACCCGTAACTACTGTCAGCACTCCGGTAGGAATATCTACACTCACGTTCCGCAGGTTGTGCAGTGTGGCATCCTTGATGGATAGCTTGCCGGACGGCTGCCTGCAATCGTGCTTCAACTGGAGCGGCCGCTTCATATGAGTGCCTGTCAGCGTACCTGCCTCCAGCAGGCCTTGGAAGCTTCCTTCATACACGATGGTACCGCCGCGGCTGCCGGCGTGAGGCCCGACGTCGACGATATGATCCGCCACCTTGATCACATCGGGATCATGCTCGACGACAATCACGGTATTGCCCTTGTCGCGAAGCTTTTGAAGCAATCCATTTAACCGGTGTACATCACGGGGGTGCAAGCCAACGCTGGGCTCATCGAAGATGTAAGTGACATCCACCAGACTGCCGCTCAGGTGCTTCACCATCTTGACGCGCTGCGACTCGCCGCCGGACAATGTATCCGTCTCACGGTCCAGCGTTAAGTAGTCAAGTCCGATATCCACCAGATGCTGCAACCGTTCCGTTAGCGACTTGACGACCGGCGCGGCGACAGGATCGTCAATCTCCCGAATGACGCGGATGAGCTGTCCGACCTCCATGGAGGACATCTCCGCAATGTTGAGTCCATTGATCCTGCAGCTGAGCGCGGCCTGACTGAGTCTCGCGCCGCGGCAGCTGGAGCAGGGAACCTCGGAAATGTACGGCGCAACAGCTCGTTGTGTGCGCTCGGACATCGTCTTCACATCCCGCTTGATGTACTTGTTGGTGAATTTCTCGATGATGCCTTCCCATGTAATATTCACTGCCTTCCCGGCGAACTGCATCTCCACTTTCCTCGCCTTGCCATACAGCAGTTGCTCCAGCTCCTCATCCGAATAATCGCTCAGCTTCTTGTCGGGATCAAAGAACCCCGACTGCACGATCATCGTCCAATCCCAGCTGTTCACCTTATAGTCCGGCAGCAAGATCGCCCCTTCATTCAACGACCTTGACTTGTCCAGCGCCTTGTCGAGGTCGACGCCGAGCCTGCGGCCGATGCCGTTGCATTCCGGGCACATCCCGTTCGGATCGTTGAAGGAAAACAAATTGGCCGGTCCGACATGCGGTTCTCCCAAACGGGAAAACAGCAGGCGGAGCAACGGGGAAATATCGGTAATGGTGCCTACCGTCGAGTGCGATCCACCGCCCAGACGTTTCTGGTCGACGACAACCGCCATGCTCAAATTTTCGATCACATCGGCATCAGGCTGCGGATACTTCGGCAGAAAGCTGCGGACGAACATGCTGAAGTTCTCATTCAGCAATCGCGTGGATTCTGCGGCGATCGTATCGAAGACGATCGACGATTTGCCGGAACCGGATACACCGGTAAAAATGATGATTTTGCGCTTGGGAATGCGCAAAGATACATTTTTAAGGTTATTTTCCCGGGCGCCGCGGATTTCTATATATTCTTGGGTCATAAGATATCTTCCTTTATTCGTACTAAGATCCTGATCGGATGAAGCGCCGCAAGAGAGCGGTTTAGAAAGAACGGTTTCTCCGTTCTCAAGAAAATTGATTGCCTTTTTTTGAATTGGGGTAGTACCAGCGAAGCTGTTGCCACCCGCAAAGTAGATGGAATATAGTGGTATTTCCAAGCCCGAAATCAGATACAGCCGACATGCGTGTAAAAACAGATCACTTGATGGGCAATAGATACCATTAAGTGATCTGTTTTATGATGTTGGGCGATTTCACTATCGTACCCATTAATTTAGCATTGGGGAAGGAGATGTTTTAGTACCCAATGCGGTTATTGTTCCAACAGCTTTTCAAGCTCGCCGCACCATTTACCCCAGCCATACTTAGCGCCTTCGAGTCCTTGAGCATTTGAGAATCCGGTTTGTTCGAGATGAAGGTTAACCTTTCCGTTCCCTAAATCCTGCAGCGTCCAGGTGACCGTGTGTTTCTCCCCTGCGCTGGCCCAAGTATAGGACAACCGGTTTGGTGCGTCCACGATAAGCACTTCGCCGTCAATAATTCCATCCCACCCATTGAACGGCTGAGTGCGAAACTGAAAACGGTGTCCTACGACGGGCTTAAAATCATTTTCCATGACCCACTTGGCAAGCTTGCTTGAATCGGTTAAGGCGGACCAAAGCTTCTCGATCGATGTCGTGAACTGAAAATCCAAGGATAATGTTAAACTCATTCTTCTTCCTCCTCTAATAGTTGGTTCAAGCGCAACATATTCGTTCTCCAGAACTTGCTGTAGAAAGCCACCCAATCTTGAACTTCTCTGAGTGGAGAGGCGTTTAGCCTAAATCGCGTTTCTCTGCCGACTTTTCGGTCAAGTACCAGTCCAGCCTCTTTAAGGATTTTCAAATGCTTGGATACCGCTGTACGGCCCATTGGAAACTGTGCCGTTAACTCATGAAGCGGTTTCTCCTCTGCCTCTGCTAACAGACGAATCAGTCGGCGCCTAGTTGGATCTGCAATCGCGTCAAACACATCCCGCATCTGGTTGTTCTCGCTCACAACCCCCTCCTAAATATTATTACCAAGGGACAGCCGTTAATTTCACCACCTCTTTAAAGTATGCGTTTCTTCGGACGTAGCGCCCACGAAGCGAGAGCTAGGATTGCAAAACTAAGGGGGCTAAAAACAGGGTACGCATAAGCCCTGTAGTCTCCCACGAATGCATGTGATGCAGCTGCGCCCGTCATTCCAAAGAAAATGCCGGCGTATGCCCATTCTTTAAGCCGCGGAAGACCCGGCACGAGGATGGCTATCGTCCCAAGCACTTTTCAAATCCCGAGAATGGTCAGAAAGTACACCGGATACCCTGCTATCTCCACCGTCCCGAGTGTCCCCCATTGATGGCTTAGCTCCCCAATTCCTTCGCTCCCCACAACGAATGCTAGCAGCGTAGTTGTAACCCAATAAGCGATAATTTTTCCTCAGGGCTGGGTTTCTACTTTCGCGGTTGTTTCCGCCCCGATAATCGTACTCATTTGTTTCCTCCTCATCATTGTTTCAAGTGAAACTTTCCAAACTTTCCAAATGACTAACTCCTAATTGGACACCATTTGGTGTCGAATTGATTGTAGGTCACCATTTGGTGTCATGTCAACAACATTTTTACACTCTGCTTGAAAACTCCGCCAAGATAACCGGATTATCAATAAGGCGGCCTACAGGTAAAGGAGATGTCCCGATTCCATGTATCCCTTTACCTGCCTATCGTCAAGTTCATTTTGGCTCGTTGTTATCAGGTCAGCCAGTCAGTTCTGGCTGGCCTTTTTTTGGCCGTTTCTATGAGCTGAGCGGCTTATTCGCAGCCTCATCGTCGTGCCATGAATCAAATTGTTGTGGATTACCAGAATGATGACTAACATTTCTTGAATCATGCGCCTTGGAGTGTCAATCGCATGCAACGCAGGCGGATGCAGTTCGCGCTGGATAAGATTCGGGCAAAGCGTAATAAAAGTGGCGATTCCAATTGGCTTATTTTTCTGATCGTGGATGACACTTGCTGCAAGAAGGAAACTTAAACGTAGAAAATGGAAGCCCTGAGCTTTCAATATTCTCACGAAGATGGCAAGCCGATCTGGTGTCATTGCATCGTAACTTCCCACGTCGCAAGCGAAGAATGCTCCTACGTTTGGATTTCCGACCTTACTATCGTGAGGAATATTGCCAGCTGCACGGCCTGCCGTTTGAGCAAGAACGATTTGGCTCTTGAGATGATTGAATCATTCCCAGCTGTACAAGATGAGCAGGTTTACGTTCTCATGGATGGCTGGTACACCAGCGAAAAGGTCATCAATGCCAGCAATCGCAAAGGATTTCACGTCATCGCCGCTGTAGGGTGTAACGATTTCGATAGTTGATTTCGCTGTCCAGTACCTTCGTAAGTCTGACCTACGCTCCGTTACGGTGGAAAGTCAGGGAACGTACTGGATTTATGAATACGAAAGTCCATTAAGCGAAATGGAAAAAGACGAATATGTCGCTTCGAGCAAACCTCAAGTTTGTCTCCTGTGAACAGATTTAAGCTTGGATCTCGTTACAATCCAACGTTTTTATTACGTGCGCTGGAACATCGAAACGATATCGTTATTTCAGGGAACTGCTGGGCTTTGACCAATATCAATTGCGGCAAGAATATTTCGGGCAAATCATCGTTTACGTGTATCAGCAAGCTTTGGAGAAGAAGCCGTTATTCGACATCCTGAAGCATCTCACGATCCCCGCCTGATCTGCAAAGCCGCCATTCCCGCTTTAGGTCTGCCCATTTTCGGTTTTCATGCAGAAAAACGCAATACTCAAGTATATTTATTTAATGCTTCATTTCATAAATTGACAGGGCGTATAACCAAGGCTGAAATCGAGTTTTCATGTTTGGTCATCAGATTAGACATTTAGATATAGCATTTACCCAAGCATTTCCGAAATAAAAAAATAAATATAATATAGGAACTTAGTGGAAAGGAGTGAAAACGAATGAGCGGATTTGCAGGATTTGGATTTGGACGTCATTTGTTCTCTTTATTCTGTTGGTCATCCTTCTTTCCTCCACCGTCATAATTTAATGTAAGGTGCGAATACAAATGACCGCAGTTGCCGGATTTGGACGTCAGTTCGCCTTTATTTTGGTTCTCTTTATTCTGCTGGTCATCATTCTGACGGGTATCTGCATTATTTAAAATTTAACACTGTATCACTGGGATGCAGCCACTCCTCCATCGTCGTCTGATATCTGGTACTACAGGCTATTCACCGTGCACTCGGTTCCCCGTCCCTTGCGGCGGGGGCTTTTTGAATTTTATATCGAAGAGAGGAAGAGGGAAATGGGACATCGGACTTTGGAACAGTTGCGTACCATAGTGGACGAAGTCAACGGACAATTGCTGAAGCTGATTAGCGATCGTGCCGCATTGGTGAAGGAAATGGGTGAGGTAAAGGAAAGACAAGGAGTGCCGAAGTTTGATCCGGCAAGGGAGAAGGAGATGCTCGACGTGCTGGTGGCGGCAAATCCGGGTCCTTTCGACGCGGCTGCGATCCGTCATATATTCAAGGAGATTTTCAAGGTGTCTATGGAGCTACAGGGACAATCCCACCGGAAACAGCTGCTGGTCAGCCGGAAGAAACAAGCGGAAGATACGGTTATCGAGATCAAAGGCGTCCAAATCGGCGGGAACCACTCCCTTATGGTGGCCGGCCCTTGTTCGGTCGAGAGCCGCGAGCAGCTGCGGGAGGTGGGCCGCGCTTTGAAGGAGGAAGGCGTGCCAATGCTTCGAGGCGGCGCCTTCAAGCCGAGAACGTCTCCCTACGATTTCCAGGGGCTTGGGGTGGAAGGTCTCAAGCTCATGCGCGAGGTCGCCGACGAATTCGGATTGCTCGCCGTTAGCGAGATCGCCGATCCGGCAACAATCGGAATTGCGGCGGATTACTTGGACGTGATCCAAATCGGCGCCCGCAACATGCAGAACTTCGAGCTGTTGAAAGCCGCGGGCGAATCAAAGGTTCCCGTGCTGCTCAAACGCGGTCTGGCCGCGACGATGGAGGAGTGGCTGCATGCGGCGGAATACGTCGTATCGCGTGGAAATACGCAGGTAATTCTCGTCGAACGCGGCATCCGCAGCTATGAGAAGTGGACGCGGAACACGCTCGACATTTCGGCTGTGCCAATCATTAAACAAGAAAGCCACCTGCCCGTATTGGTCGACGTCAGCCACGCAACCGGCCGCAAGGATATCCTGCTGCCATGTGCCAAAGCGGCTCTCGCAGCCGGGGCAGACGGAGTGATGGTCGAGGTGCATCCGAATCCGCCAACTGCTCTGTCCGACGCCGATCAGCAGATCGATATCCCTCAATTTCGCAAATTGTACCGGGACATTCGCGATTCCGGACTGTTCAAGCTATAAGCGACATATCCGGATTTATCCGACATGTTCACTCTGCCGTGTGCGCTCCGACAGGGGCATTTATTCCACGGTCCCACTGACATGGGGCCCCTGTCCCCTCTTGGGTTTGACACACCTTCTTGGCTTTCGTTATGCGCCGCGATTGCGCGACCTTTCGGATTCAAAGCTTTATACCGTCGGTAAGTCTATCGATTTCCCGAAACTGGAAACGCTGCTGCGCGGTCAAATCAACACAAAGATTATTCAGGAAAACTATGACGATGTATTGCGGCTTGCGCACTCTATCCGGGAAGGAACTGTCTCCGCATCGCTTATTATGGGGAAACCCGGATCTTATGAGCGTCAGAACAGTTTGGCAACCGCACTCCGGGAAATGGGGCGAATCGAAAAAACAATCTTCATTTTGGACTATCTTTCAAGTGAGGCACTACGGCGGAAGATCCACCGGGGGTTGAACAAAAGGGAAGCCATGAACGCATTGGCTAGAGCGATCTTTTTCGGCAAACATGGTGAGCCATGCATACTGGCGAGCTGCAGAATCGTTTTTGTATACTTTTCAGCTCGCCGGATCCGGACCAGCTGTAAAAATTGGGCGAGAAAATGCTTTCTCGTCACTTATTCTTAAAGTAACTGAATACCGTGCAGGAGAAGCACTCCTTTGATGGCCGTTGGCCTTCATTGGAGTGCTTTTTTATTCGGGCGTGCCCAGGAAGCACGCATCTTCTAACCGGTGAAAGTCCGGTCGCGGGAGGGGCCAAGCCCCCGCGTAGCTGGGATGCCTGCGTACGGCGAAATCCGTGCGTAGAAGCGCATCGACGAAAGTACCTGTCGGAGATAGGGCGAGCAACATGCCAGGCCGTAACATGAAGTGAATCCTGCCGCGTCGTCAAAAAGGCCTATTTGAAGCCGATTTTCAGGAGAGCTCATTTGGCTTCCGGCCGAAACGCAGCGCGAAACAAGCGCTGGAGCGCATCCGCAAAGCCTGCAACCGCAAAGGCAATTGGGTGGTCGATGTCGACATCCAAGGCTACTTCGACAACAGATCAGCCCCCTATTGCAACATACCCAGATAAACACTCTCAAGCCAGCCATATACGGAAGCACTATTGCATTGACATCGCATAAACTGATTGCAATTAAAGTAGTCTTATTCATTTCGCTGAGACGCTGCAATCCATGTTAGAAAATAAAGCGGCACCCGTCAGGAACCGCAGCTTTCCGGATTTTCCTTTAAGTAAAAGAAGTATAATTGAAGTAGGACGAGAATTTCCTGAAATACCCAAAATCACGCGCGAAAGAGTGCTTCCTGATGAAGGAATTCTTTGATAAACAGGACCGCAAAAGCCAACCGCTTGATCAATGAAAAATCTCCTTACCTGCTGCAGCACGCCTATAATCCGGTGGACTGGACCTCTGGGGAGAAGAAGCCCCTTCCCGAAAGCGGCAAGGGAGAGCAAGCAGGTATTTTTGTCCATCGGCAATTTGTAGTCCTGCGGGGCGCGAATTGCAGAAATAAAGTGCTGGATAAGCGGACGGAAGAAAAATGGTTAATAAAACTCGAAAGTATGAAGAGGATTGAAATTAGCAAAGAGACGAACTTAAAGAGAAAATATATTACGGAAATCAGCCTCTAATATTCATCCCGACCAAGTATGAAAACGAAGCCGGTCGTTTGTTGGGTTGATACATTTTTTAGTGGTGTAGTATTAATCTGCACCGCACAAAATGCAGGTTCCAGTGGGCTAACCCCCCGTGGAGTTTCGAGTCCTCTCGACCGCACCATAACTTGTATCCAACTCCAGGCGAACTGGAGTTATTTTTGTTGCGAATATGAATCCGAAATCATGGGGGCGACTGTTTCCAACAGTCTGTCCCTTTTTTCTTTTTGGAAAAAAGAAGGAAATCGCCGCGTTAGAATCGAATTTTCTCGGAAAATCTGATTTGATTACATCTGTATACGGAGAGCAGGAATATTTGACCGTTATAACTTCTGACCATTAAATGGATTTTGAAGAATACTTAAATCCAATTTTGAAAATGAGAACATGTTCGGTACATGGAAGAATTCGCAGAATATAAGTTAGGTGAAATTTCTGCAAAGCAATAAGGAGCCGATTTTTTATGGAAATAATTGTTAAACCATTGGAATCGAAGCAAGAAATTCCATATGATCTGCTGTTGCTGGCAGATCCTTCAAAAAAATTCATCGATGAATATATTCAAAGAGGACGTTGTTACTTGGCTTATTATAACGATGATATTGTAGGGGAATTTGTTTTAATACATACACATCCGCAAACCATAGAAATAGTAAACATTGCAGTTAAAGAAGAATACCAAGGGAAAGGAATTGGAAAAAAATTATTAATAAAAGCTATTGAAGAAGCAAGACAATTAAAAGCGAAATCAATTGAGATAGGAACAGGAAATTCAAGTATTCATCAATTAAGGCTATATCAAAAATGCGGATTTAGAATAACGGGAATAGACCATGATTATTTTGTAAGAAATTAGGCTCTACACCAAACATAGTGCTTGACAAAATGTAGAGCGAAAAATTGAAATGCATCTGTCCATTCCCCTAAAATGGTTGTGCCACCAATCCAACTTGAGGAATGACAGATGCACAACCAG
>Ga0207866_1000092_pt1 | contig 141141 bp, 119 predicted proteins | sample HigsolmetaAR203D_FD_184835 | JGI IMG/M metagenome (GOLD analysis project Ga0207866, IMG submission 184835) | Ionic liquid and high solid enriched microbial communities from the Joint BioEnergy Institute, USA - AR20-3-D (SPAdes) (version 2) ...
CGGTATCCGAGACGGGATCGACCGGTTCTCCGCGATGCAGATGTGACGACCCACAACCGGGCGGCGAGCCCTTCCATCTCCTTCGGGGGAGGGCTCCGCTCGGTGCCCACCGCAGCCACGTGATCAGGCGAGAACGTCGTCCCGGCATCCGCTGCGCGATCGAGTCCGAGGGCACGCGCGCAAACGCCGGCGTCCTCGAGGATCAGGCACCGGAAGCGCGCCACCCTCACGCGCACGCGCCTACACCTGAGATCGGCGCGCCGGGCGGGGCCTTCGGCCGTCGCTGCGGCGCGGCGCATGCGGACGACCCGGTTCTTGCGGCGGCCTCAGGCCGGCGCGTGCCTGCCCCGAGGACGGTCGTAGCCACGACGCTCGCGGGTGAGACGTCCCGGTGGTCGTATCGCGAATCCGGCCATGTAGTGATCATTCGTCAGCAGAAAGAAAGTGAGCATGATGCGAGCATTGATCGGAACCTCCCTCCTTGCCGCCTCGTTGCTGGTCGGCGGCGCCGTCCCCGCGAGCGCGCAGGCCAAGCCGACGCTGGGGCCGTACGGGTACGGGTCGGTGAAGCTCGGCATGTCCCTGAAGAAGGCCAGGACGACCGGTGCGATCGTTCCGATCGGGTCGGTCACGAACCCGTGCACCCACTGGCATTTCAAGAAGTTCCCGAAGGTCAAGTGGGACTGGCACCTCGTCATCTCGGACGAGAAGGGCGTCGTCGCCATCAGCGGCCGGAAGGGCATGAAGACTCCGGAAGGCATCGGAATCGGGGCGAGCTTCAGGCGGCTGAAGGCGGCCTATCCGCGCCTCTCGAAGCTCGCGCCCAACGTCTACGCGGTCACGACACCGCGCAACAGGAAGGCCGAGTACCGCTTCGAGGTCTACAACGGCAAGGTCGGCGCGATCTTCCTCGCGCTCAAGAACCGGGACTGCGTGCGATAGCACTCGGTCGCCGTTCCCGGGCCCGGCGTACATGGCGCCGGCCATCACGTGACCGCGTGGACGCCGCACGCGCACCCGAACACGTGACGGCCAGGCCAGAACGGCGTCGGCCGCCTCCGGGCTCCGCGAAGCCTTAAACCCGGTCTGCCGCCGCCCCCTTATCCGGCCGGCGCTGTCCGTGCCGGTGCTCCGTCACTCCGGTCCCACCCCTATCACCGGCCCCGCACCGGCCCGTGACGTGGCAGGCCTCGAACGGCTCACGACGACGTTCCGCAAGGAACGTCGTCGCGGCTTCGCCACCCGAATGGACCTGACGCTTGACTCGGAACCCGCTTGCTGATCGTCGGGATGCGGGCTTCCACAGGGCGCGTCGAGATGGAAGCGACATCGAGGTGCCACTGACCGCGGCGTGGTCGGCCGAGGCCTGCGGCAGCATCCGCACCCGATCTGCACCCCTTGTACGATTCGACCCTCGCGGAATGTCCTTGATGCGAGGAAGGTTGAAATTCGTATGAAGAAGATCGGGTTCCTGAGCTTCGGGCACTGGTCGCCGTCGCCGTACTCGAAGGTGCGCAGCGCGTCCGACTCGCTGCTGCAGTCGATCGAACTGGCGGTCGCCGCCGAGGAGCTCGGCGCCGACGGCGCCTTCTTCCGCGTCCACCACTTCGCCCGGCAGCTCGCGAGCCCGTTCCCGCTGCTCGCGGCCATCGGCGCGCGCACCAGCCGGATCGAGATCGGTACCGCGGTCATCGACATGCGGTACGAGAACCCCTTCTACATGGTCGAGGACGCCGGTGCGGCCGACCTCATCGCGGGCGGCAGGCTCCAGCTCGGCATCAGCCGCGGCTCGCCCGAGCAGGTGATCGACGGCTGGCGGTACTTCGGCTACGCGCCGGCCGAGGGCGAGACCGACGCGGACATGGCCCGCCGGCACACCGAGGTCTTCCTCAAGCTGCTCGAGGGCGAGGGCTTCGCCCAGCCGAACCCGCGGCCGATGTTCCCCAACCCGCCCGGGCTGCTGCGGCTCGAGCCGCACTCCGAAGGGCTGCGGAAGCGGATCTGGTGGGGTTCCGGCTCGAACGCCACCGCGAAGTGGGCCGCCGAGCTCGGCATGCACCTGATGAGCTCCACGCTCAAGAACGACGAGAGCGGCAAGCCGTTCCACGTCCAGCAGGCCGAGCAGATCGCGGTCTACCGGGAGGCGTGGAAGAAGGCCGGGCACGAGGGTGAGCCGCGGGTCTCGGTGAGCCGCTCCATCTTCCCGATCGTCAACGACACCGACCGCGCGTACTTCGGCCACGAGCGCCGCAGCACCGACCAGATCGGCTTCATCGACGAGAACACCCGGGCCATATTCGGCCGCACCTACGCCGCCGAGCCCGACGTGCTCGTCAAGGAACTGGCCGCCGACGAGGCGATCGCCGCGGCCGACACGCTGCTGCTGACCGTGCCCAACCAGCTCGGCGTGGAGTACAACGCCCACGTGATCTCGTCGGTCCTGAAGTACGTCGCCCCCGAACTCGGCTGGCGCTGACGGCTGCGCGGTACGGCACCGCCACCGGCCTCGGCACCTTCCGGGATCGTGCCGTCGCCGCACCCGGGCGGGCCGCCCGAGCGAGCTCGATCCCGTGATCCTGATTCAGGCCCTTCGAAGCAGTTTGTGAGGCTTCACCGCGCACCACGGCCGTTTCGCGTATACATGGATGCTGATCACGTACGCCTGGGGCCGGGAAGCGGGGTGGCGATGGGGGCTTTCGGGACGCTGCACGTTGATGATCCGCAGCACGTGGGCCCCTTCCGGATCGTGGCGCGGCTGGGTGAGGGCGGCATGGGCCGCGTCTACCTGGGGCGGTCGAAGACCGGGCGCGCGGTGGCCGTGAAGGTGGTACGGCCGGACCTGGCCGGCGATCACGACTTCCGGCGGCGGTTCACCCGCGAGGTGGAGGTCGCCCGCACGGTGAGCGGGTTCTTCGCCGTGGAGGTGGTGGCCGCCGACCCGCATGCCTCGCCGCCGTGGCTGGCCACGGCGTACGTGCCGGGTGTGCCCCTGGACGAGGCGGTGGACGAGTACGGGCCCTGGCCGGAGGCGTCGGTGCTGGCGCTCGGGGCAGGGCTGGCCGAGGCGCTGGAGTCGATCCACGCGGCGGGCGTCGTGCACCGGGACATGAAGCCTTCGAACGTGCTGCTGTCCGCCGACGGGCCCCGGGTCATCGACTTCGGGATCTCGGTGCAGGTCGAGGCGAGCAGGCTGACCCAGACGGGGGTCACCGTGGGGACCCCGGCGTTCATGTCCCCCGAGCAGCTGGTCGGGGATCCGGTGGGGCCCGCCAGTGACGTGTTCAGTCTCGGGGCGGTTCTGACGTTCGCCGCGACCGGCACGGGGCCGTTCGGGGCCGGTTCGTTGCCGGCGCTGGTGTACCGGGTCGTGCACCAGGAGCCCGATCTGTCGACGCTTCCGCCGACGTTGCGTTCGGTGGTGGCGCGGTGCCTGGACAAGCGGCCCGAGTACCGGCCGACCGCGTCGGCCCTGCTGGACGAGCTGGCCGGAAGGATCACGGCGAAGGGCAGGATCATCGAGTTCTTCGCCGAGTCCGCCTGGATGCCCGCCAGGGTGGGACAGGCCGTACGCGACCGTGCCGCCACTCCCCTGCCCGACCCCGCCGAGCCCGTCCCTGGCCCGGCGGGAACGCCATCCCGTCCGGGGCCGGCCGAGAGCCCGGGACTGCTGACCGGTTCCGCCCCCGCATTCGTGGGGCCATCGCCCAGGGGAGGCCGTGCCCAGGGGCGCGGTGCGGCCGGCCACCCGGCCGATGGCCACGGCGCCCACGGCCTGCCGTACCCGTCCGACGGAGGTGATCCCGGTCGCGGGGTGCGCGCCCGTGACGCGGTGGACACCCTGCCGTCGCGGACGTCACGGCGCGCGCTCCTGCTCGGCCTCGCCGGGGTCGGAGCCGCCGCCGCGACCGGCGTCGCCGCCTGGCGTATCTTCGGGGGCGCCCCCGAAACGAACGGACCCAGCGGGCCGACGGCGCGGTCCGGCCCCACTCCGGGGGACCTTCGCTGGTCCTATCGCGCGGGCACCGCGATCGACTCGTCGCCCGCGGTCGCGGACGGTGTCGTCTACGTGGGTGGCGACGACGGCAAGGTGTTCGCCATCGACGCGGCAACCGGCCGGGAACGCTGGTCCTTCCCGACCGGGGAGGGGCCCGGCTCGTCGCCCGCGGTCGCCGACGGCGTCGTCTACGTGGGCAGCGGCGACCGCAAGGTGTACGCCCTCGACGCCGCAACCGGGCGCAAGCGGTGGACCTACGCCACGCGCGGGGTCGTCGCGTCGCCTGCGGTCGCCGACGGTGTGCTCTACGTCGGCACCGGCGACGGCAACGTGTACGCCCTCGACGCGGCCACCGGGCGGAGGCGCTGGTCCTTCCCCACGGGCTCCTGGATCGGCTCGTCGCCCGCGGTCGCCGACGGGGTGGTCTACGTGGGCAACGGCAAGGGCGGCGTGTACGCCATCGAGGCGGCCACCGGCCGCGAACGCTGGTCCGCCGGCATCTCCGACTACGTCGGCTCGTCGCCCGCGCTCGGCGACGGATCGTTCATATATGTGGGCGGTGGCGACGGCAAGGTGTACGCCCTCGACGCGGCCACCGGCCGGGAACGCTGGACCTTCCCCACCGGGCAGCCGGTCGGGCCATCGCTCACGGTCGCCGACGACACGGTGTACGTGGGCGCCGGCGACGGCAAGGTGTACGCGCTCGACGCCACCACCGGCCGGAAGCAGTGGGCGCTCACCACGGGTCGCGGGGACAGCGCGACGCCCACCGTCGTCGACGGGGTGGTCTACGTGGGCGGCGACGGCGGCAGGGTGCACGCCATCGATGCCGCCACCGGCCGGAAGAACTGGTCCTTCGCCGCCGGGGACGACGTGAGATCCTCGCCTGCGGTCGTCGACGGCGTCGTCTACGTCGGCAGCCGCGACGGCAACGTGTACGCGCTCACGACCGGCCCTGCGCCCGGCCGTACCGGTGGATCCTGAGGCCCGCTGAACCTCCCCGCGCGCCCATTGCCACTCCGGCCAACGGCCGTCGAGCTGAGCGTCGCCCGGTCGAGGGCTTCCCGGCGGCCGGATCCTGGATGCTCCGGATCGGCGCCGGTGCAGGCCGGCAGCGCCATCCGGCTCGGCGTGGTCCTGTTGCCTGGCGACGAGGTCGTTCAAAGCGGCGACGATGCGGCCGCGTCCGGGCGGCCGAGGGTCGGCCGAGGAGGGGGTTTCGAGGCTCGCGAACGCCGTCCCGCACGGCTCACACCGCGGCGGTTCCGGTGCACGGGCCACGCCGCCGGAACGTACGGCGAGGGGCCATGCCGGTCAGGCCGCCAGGTCCGTCGGATCGGTGTTGGCGCCGCAGATGACGACGGCGAGGCGCTCGTCCGGTCGCGGTTTGTAGGCGCCGGTGAGGAGGGCGGCGAGGGCCGAGGCGGTGCCGTGCTCGATGGCCAGGCGGCAGGTGTCCCACAGAAACCTGCGGGCCTCGCGGATCGCGTCCTCACCGACGAGGACGGACTCGACCCCGGTGCGGACGGCCACCTTGTAGGCGATCTCGCCGATGACGGTGGCGCCCAGGGAGTCGGCGGCGACACCGGAGACCGGGACCTCGACCGGGCCGCCCTTGGCGAGGGCCGCATGCAGGGTGGGGGCGTGTTCGGGCTCGACCGCCACCACACGAGCGCGACCGTGGAGAGCCGTCGCGACACCGGCGAGCAGCCCGCCACCGCCCACCGCCACCAGCACCGTGTCGACGTCCTCGGCCTGTTCGAGCAGCTCGAGGCCCAGCGTGCCCTGCCCGGCGCAGATCTCGGGCTGGTCGTAGGCATGGCAGAAGAGCGCGCCGGTCCGCTCGCTCTCCGCCACCGCCACCTGGTACGCGTCGTTGTAGATGCGTCCGGTCTGCACGACCTCCGCGCCGAGCTTGCGCAGCTTCTCGACCTTCACCCGCGGGGCGGTCTCGGGAACGAAGACCCGCGCCCGGACTCCGAGGCGGTTCGCGGCGTACGTGACCCCCAGGCCGGCGTTTCCCCCGGACGCGGCCACGACGCCGGCCTCGGGGATTCCACGCTCCTCGGCCGCCTTGAGGATCCGGTTGAACGCCCCGCGGGGCTTGAACGATCCCGTGTGCTGCAACTGCTCGAGCTTGAGCCACACCGGGCCGCCGCGGAACAGGTCCTCGTGCTCCAGCTCGAGGACGGGTGTCCTCCGTACTCGGCCGCGGATGCGCTTGGCGGCTTCGAGGACGTCCGTCAGCGAAAGATCCATCACCTGCTCGTTCCGTACGGCGATGCCCACTGGGGCCTGGTCATGGTCGGCACGATGTCGAGGGATCAAGAGTACCTGTGGCACTCCCGCCGTACCGTGCGTGACTTGCCACCCGCCGCGTCCCCGACCGTCGTGCAAGGGACGCCGAACCGGTAGGAGTGCAGGGCTAGGGACGGCCCACCGTGTGATCTTTCGTCATCGTCCAGATCACGATCGAAGGGCAAACGAGGCGATGGTGGTGAACCACCCTGTGGCCTGACGTCCTGACGGCGAGCGGTCGAGGCTTCGGCGAGCCGAATCCGCCGGAAGACCGATCAGCGGCGACGCATGGGCGGGTCCTCGTGGGCCGTGCGGGTACGCAGGCGGACCGCCTCCGTCTCGAGGGTCTCGGTCATGTTGGCGACGAAGTCGGCGATGACGCGCAGGGCGGCCTCGTCGTAGCGGCTCATGACGGCGGCGACGCGGGTGCCGAAGTCGGCGAAGATCCGGGAGAGCTCGCGATAGGTGTCGCTGTCGGTGATGGGGTGGACGACCGTGCGGCGGCGGTCGGTGGGGTCGGGCTCGCGGCGGATGAGGCCGGCGCGTTCGAGGCGGGCGAGGACCTGGGCGGTGGCGGCGGTCGACATGCCGGTCAGCTCGGCGAGGTGACCGGGGTGGGTGGGGCCGGTGCGGAAGAGGATGTCGGCGCACTTGTAGTCCGTGACGTTGAGGCCGACGCGGGCGGCGACCGCGGAGTGGAAGAGGACGACGGCGGTGCTGAAGCGGCCGCCGACCTCCCGGCCGACCTCCATCAGTAGCCGCTGGTCGGGGTTCGTCACGGCGGCCTCGCCTCCTTTCCGAGTGGACATCCTAGCCGGATCGTGTTAGGCATTTAGCTAAAATCTTTAGCAAACTTCTTAGGCAAGGAGTCTCATGGCCGCTATACCGTCACGGGTTCTGATCGCGGGAGGCGGGATCGGCGGGCTGTGCCTGGCGCAGGGGTTGCGCCGGGCCGGGATCGAGGTGACCGTCTTCGAGCGGGCGTCGTCCCCGGAGGAGTTCCCCGAGGGCTACCGCCTGCACATCGATCCGGAGGGCAGCCGGGCGCTGCACGACTGCCTGCCACCGGACCGGTTCGACCTGCTGCGCGCCGCCTGCGGCAGGCCGCCGCTCGCGTTCGCCTTCCTCACCGAACGGCTCCGGACGCTGATGTCCGTGGACGTGGTACGGCCCGGCGCGAGACCCGACCCGGTGGCGGCGCACCGCTCGCTCAACCGGTACACGCTGCGCCAGGTGCTGCTCGACGGGATCGAGGAGCACGTGCGGTTCGGCAAGGAACTCGTCCGGTACGAGACGGACGGGCGGCAGGTGGCCGCGTACTTCGCCGACGGCACCGAGGCCTCCGGCAGGGTGCTCGTCGGCGCCGAGGGCGGCCGCTCGCGGGTCCGCGCACAGCTGCTGCCGCACGCGGAGCGGATCGACACCGGCGTGGTCAGCATCGGCGGACGCCTGCCGCTCACCTCCGGCGTCCGGGCGCTCCTCCCGGAGCGGCTCGGCCGCGGCCCCGTCATGGTGCTGGCCCCCGGCGGGATCAACATGTTCCTCGCGCTGCACGAGCAGGAGGAACCGGACGACGGCGCACGGCTGCCCGAACGCATGCTGCCGCCCGACCGGGGCGACTACCTGGTGTGGGCGCTCACCGGATGGCCCCAGGCGCTGGGGCTGGCCGGGACGTCCGGCGGCGAGCGCGGGGCCGTGCCGTACCGCCTCGCCCTCGAGGCCACCCGGGGCTGGGACGATCGGCTGCAACGGCTCGTGGCGATGACCGACCCGGCGACGGTGACGACGCTGACGATCCGCACCGCCGCCGCGGTGAAGCCATGGCCGACCACCAACGTCACCGTGATCGGCGACGCGATCCACAGCATGCCGCCGTCCCGCGGCGTCGGCGCCAACATCGCCCTCCGGGACGCGAGCCTGCTGGCCCGCAACCTCGCCGCCGCCTGGCCGGGCCGCGACCTGCTCCCGGCCATCGCCGACTACGAGAGGCGGATGCGCCGGTACGGCTTCGCCGCGGTGCGGGCCTCGATGAGCACGCTGCGGATGTCCGTCACGGCGAACCCCCTGGCGTTCGCCCTGGTCAAGGCGATGTTGCGCGGCTCCCACGCCATGCTCCGGCTCACCGGCGGGTTCTCGCGCTGAGCGAACCGGCCACGGATCACGGGAGGCATCGTGAATCTGACCGTCATCGGATCGACCGGCCGTACCGGCCGGCACGTCGTCGACCAGGCGCTCCGCCGCGGCCACCGGGTCACGGCGTTCACCCGCCGTCCGGACGCGCTCACCGAGCGGTCCCGGCTCGCCGGCGTCGTCGCAGGCGACGGGCGGGACCCCGAGGCCGTGGCGACGGCGGTGCGCGGGGCGGACGCGGTCATCGCGATCGTGGCCGCCGCGTCCCGCCGCGGGCCCCACCAGGCCGCCGAGGTGATCCGCGTCGTCACCGCGGCGATGGCCCGGGCAGGGGTCCGGCGGCTGGTCGTGACCAGCGCGTACCCGATCGTCGGCGTCCGGCCGCGGCTGCCGCTGGCCATCCTGCGCCTGCTGTTCCGGGACGCCTACGCGGACGCCCGGGACATGGAACGCGAGCTGCTCGACAGCCCGCTCGACTGGACGATCGCCCGCCTCAACCGGCTCACCGACAAACCGGCGCAAGGCCCACTGCAGATCACCACGGACCTGCTGGACCGCCCGCGGCCGATGACCAGGGCCGACACCGCGGCCGCGCTGCTCGACATCGCGGCCGACCCTCGCTTCGCCCGACGCGCGGTCAACCTGTCCGGACCTGTCCCGGTGCGCTGAGACGCCGCCCCGCAGGGCCGGATAACGGGTTCCGATCGCACCGCGGGCATTCCGGCGGTTGTCACCGCGAGGTGACGGTTCCCGTACGGTGCCATGCGAGCGGCCGCAAAGTCGGCGATCAAGGGCTTCCCGCGCGGCTACCATCTCCCCGGGCGAGTCGGCGGAGCGGGGTCCCGATGTCGCCCGCGCTGTGCTCTGCGGGCGAAAGGAGCCACGTGGACTGGCGGGACGAGGTCGCCACCGCGCTCGACGAGTGGATCGCGCTGGCGGGAGGAGCCGCGCACAACGCTCGGTGGCGGCGTGTCGGGGCCGCGCGGGCGACCGGTGAGCCCGGCGTGTTCGTGGTCGACATCCGGGGCTCGGAGCTGAGCGCCGACCAGCTCAACGAGCTGCGGCTGGCCGGCGCGGACGAGGGCAGCCTGCGCAGCGGCTTCACCGTGATGGAGGCGACGGTCGAAGGCCCGCTGCTGCGCGTACGGGTCGCCGAGTTCGCCAACCCGGACGACCCGCACGTGTGGATCCTGCGGCAGCCGCCCACGTTCCTGCTCACCGCGCTGCGCGACGGCATCGCCGGGCTCACCGACGGCGGCCTCGCCAACCTGCTCGCCCGCGGCGAGATCGGCGGCAGGCCGGGTCAGGTCCCGGCGCCACCGGGGCTTCTCCCGTCGCAGGCCGAGGCCTACCGGGCCTGCTTCGGCAGGGGCGTGTGGCTGGTGTGGGGACCGCCGGGAACCGGCAAGACGCGCATGCTCCGGGCCGCCATCGCGGACCTGATCAAGGAGGGCCGGCGCGTCCTGCTGGCCTCGAGCACCAACATCGCCGTGGACAACGCCCTGCTCGGCGTGCTCAGGGAATACCGCCCCCGGCCCGGGCGGATCGTCCGCGTGGGCCCGCCGCAGCTCCGCGAGGTCGCCCAGGACCCGAACGTCTCCCTGCCGCTGATCGTTCGGTCCCGGCTGCGGGACGTCGAGGAGCGGCGCCGGGACGTCGAGCGGGAGCTGGTACGGCTCCGCGAGGACGAGGAGCGGCTCCGCCACGTTGAGGCCCGGATCGACGGCTTCGACGCCGAGGCGTACCGGGCCGCGGCCGCCCGGCTGCGGACTCCCGGGCTCTCCCCCGCCGAGCTCGCCGACGCCCTCGCCCGGTGCGATCGGGAGGCGGCGGACGCGGCGACGGCGCTCGTCGACGCCGGGCGGCAGGCGGAGACGGCCGAGGCCGAGGCCGCCGAGGCGCGGCCGTGGCGGCGCAACTGGGAGCGCATCGCCGCGCTGCGGCGGGAGTGTGAGGAGGCCGAGCGGGCCGCCGCCGAGGCGGAACGGCGGGCGGCGGACGCCGAGGAGACGTGCGCACGGCTCGCGGACGGGCTCGCCGGTCTGCGCACGCGGTCCGGCAAGGTTCGGGTGTGGAACCGGCGCAAGGCGGCCGACCTCGCGGCCCGGATCGCCGAGGCCGAGCGCGATCGCGACGCCCTGCGTGACCGGGCCACGGCCGCGCGGGCCACGGCGGAACAGGTCCGGCGGCACAACGAGCGGCGCATCGAGGAGATCGAGTCCTCCGTCCCGGTCACCCTCGCCGAGATCGAACGCCGCGAGGACGCCGCCCGGCAGGCCGCCGACCGGCTCGCCTCGCTTCAGGCCGAGCAGATGGCGCGGCTGGACCGCCTGGAGTCGCTGCGGCGCGAGCAGGAGGCGACGCGGAAGGCGGCGGAGCTGGTCGACGAGTGCGAGCGGAACGGCTGGCCCGCGCTGCACGCCGAGGCCGAGAGCCTGCGCCGGCAGGTCGCCGACGCCGCGCCCCGCCGCGCCGAGCTGGAGAAGCAATACGGCGAGATCCAGGAGGAGTACGACCGCCTCGCCAAGGACGCCCAGAGCGAGATCATCAAGGAGGCGCGGCTCGTCGCCACCACGCTGGCCAGGTTCCGCACCACCAAGGCCGTGCTCGCCGGGCCGTACGACGTGGTGCTGGTCGACGAGGCCGGGGCCGCGACGCTGCCCGAGCTGCTGCTCGCCACCGCCAAGGCGGATCGCTGCGCGGTCCTGCTGGGGGACTTCATGCAGCTCGGCGCGGTGATCCCCAACGAGATCAAGGAGCACCGCCGCCCGGACGTCAGGCGCTGGCTCGTCCCGGACGTGTACGAGCACTGTGGCATCACCTCGGCCGAGGAGGCGATGGCCAGGTCCGGCTGCCTGGTCATGGACACGCAGCACCGCTTCGGGCCGCAGGTGATGGACCTGGCGAACCGGCTCGCGTACGGCGGGCTGCTGCGGGCGGGTGCCGGGGTGCGCCCGCGCGCCGCGGACGATCCGGAGATCGTGTTCGTCGACACCGACGGGCTGCACGAGCTCGCCCAGGTGCGCCGCACCGGGAAGAGCCGCGGATGGTGGCCCGCCGGCGTCCTGCTGTCCCGGGTGCTCATCGACCTCCACCACGACGACCACGAGGTGACCGGCGTCGTCACCCCCTACCGTGACCAGGCCGAGGCGACGCTGGAGGCCCTGCGCGACATCGAGGGCGGCGGGCGGGAACCGGCCGAGGTCGGCACCGCGCACCGGTTCCAGGGCCGCGAGTTCCCGGTCGTCGTGTTCGACATGGTCGAAGGCCGGGACGGCGACGGCATGTGGATGGCGAAGGCGTCGGCGCGGCCGGGCGCCGGCCGCTTCGAGCGGGAAGGGCTGCGCCTGTTCAACGTCGCCGTCACCCGGACGCAGCACCGGCTCTACATCATCGGGAGCCGCGAGCGCGTCGAGAAGGCGTCACCTCGCAGCGCGCTGGCGCACGTCCGCGACCTGCTCAAGGAGCGGCGGATCCGCCTGTTCCCCGCGTCGCACCTGATCGCGGCACCCGCCGGATTGCCGGTGGACCTGGGGCCCGTCGGGTCCCGGCTGGCCGAGGTACTCGCGCGGCACGTGGAGATCTCTGCCATCGACGACGAGCGCTCCTTCTACGAGACCTTCGCCTCCCGCATCGCGGAGGCACGGTCGTCCATCTGGCTGTGGTCCCCCTGGGTGGCCAAGCGCGTGTACGGCATCCTGCCCGCACTGCGGGAGGCGGTGGCCCGCGGCGTGCGGGTGACGGTCTTCGTCCGCGATCCCAGTGACACCCTCCAACAGAAGGAGCGGTTCGCCGAGGCCCTGGCGGAGCTCCGCGAGGTCGTCCCCAACGTGGTCCAGGTGCACGAGATGCACCAGAAGATCGTGGTGATCGACGAGCGCCTGGTCATGCTGGGCAGCCTGAACACGCTCTCCCAGAGCAGGACCCGCGAGGTGATGATCACGGTGCACGGCCGCCACTTCGCCCGCAAGCTGCTCGAGCACGAGCACGCCGAGGTGTTCGGCCGGCCGCCGCGATGCGAGCGCTGCGGCCTGAACACGGTGGACCTGCGGCGCACCGAGGCCAAGGGGTGGTACTGGCGCTGCTACAACAGGGCGTGCCCCGGCCGGAACGGCGGCAGAGCCTGGACGATGGTGGTCCGGTTTGACCGGAACGGCGATCGCGTCCGCTCCGCCGGTCGGGCCGTACGGTGACTCCGATCCTGCCGGTTTTGAAACTTCCCAACACCAGAAGTTGACTTGTGTTAGACATTCACAGAGTGCCATACTTGCCGCACTCGCTCGGCTTGCGGCCGTGGCGTGGGCACACCGGCACGACGGACCGTAGGCGTGAATCGTAGCCCCGCGGTACGCGCCCTCGTCCCCGGGCGCGTGACGATGACGCCGGTGGGCGGCTTCTCGCGCCCGAATGGTCCCGTGGCTCGGGGACCGTACCACACGTCACCACCGCCGGTGGTCAAGCGAGCGCATCGCACTCCTTCGCCTGCCCCCGAACCGCCGCCAAGGAGGACGAACAGATGAGCGTGGCTTCACGAGCCCGCGACCCCAAGCTGATCAGCAGCACCACGCGGCTGGTGGAGTTTCTCCGGGACCTGGCCTCCGCGCGGCGCACCCCCGTACGCGACGTCGCCGACTACGAGAAGGTGCTCTGGCTCGCGGACCTGCCCGAGGACATCAAGGTCAAGCCCGACGCCACGCTCGGCGGCATCCTCTTCTCCATCGACTTCGTGCGTCTCGTCCCGCCCCCGCCCTTCCCGGAGGAACTCGAGGGATGGCTCGACCCCCAGGAAGTGGAAAACCCCCGGCTGGACGCCCCGAAGCTCGCCGCGACCGGCCCCGAGCGCATCCGGGTGATCGACGAGAACCACGTGGAGGACCGGCGGTACGAGACGCTCGAGGACCGGCCGGACGTCCGGGAACTGTACGAACTCTGGCTCGACGACTGGCGCGCCTGGGCCGAGCGGGAGCGCAGGCGCCTCCGGCAGCGGGAGTGGCATCGCGACCTGTTCACGATCGCGGGCCGGCTCTCCCAGGCCGACGACGAGTGGGAGCTCGTGCTCGCCACCGGCCTGCTCGCCTGGACCACACCCGACGGCACCCGGATCCGCAACCACCTGCTCGTCACCCGGGTCCACGTCCAGGTCGATCCCGACACCGAGCGTGTCGACGTGATCCTCGGCGACACCGCCCCCATCCTGCAGGACCGGGAGCTGCTGGGGGACCTGCCGGAGTTCTCCCCCTCGCGCACCGACCGGCTCCGCGAGCGGGCCCGGCAGGACGACATCGCCTGCCTCGGTGCCTCCGGGGCCGAGCTGCTGCGGACCTGGTGCGACCGCGGCGTCGAGCCGCCCGCGGCGTACCTGGACGACTGGGCCCCCGCGCAGCGGGCGGGCACCACCCCGCAGGTACGGCTCGCGCCCGCGCTCGTGCTGCGCAAGCGTGACCAGGGCGCGCTGCTCGGCTACTACGACGCCATGCTCGACGCGCTGACCGGGGCGGACGCGCACGCGCCGCTCGGGCTCGCCCAGCTCGTCGAACCCCTGGACCGGGAGGAGCGGATGGCCTTCCTCCGCGAGCGGGAGGGCGGCGGCGACGCCACCGTCTCCGCGGGCGAACCGCTCTTCCCGCTGCCCGCCAACCCCGAGCAGCGGCTCATCATGACCCGGCTCGCCCAGGACAACGGGGTGGTCGTGCAGGGCCCGCCGGGCACCGGCAAGACCCACAGCATCGCCAACCTGCTGGCGGCGCTGCTCGCCGAGGGCAAGCGGGTGCTCGTCACCAGCCAGAAGGCGCAGGCGCTGCGGGTGCTGCGGGACAAGCTGCCCAAGGAGATCGCCGACCTGTGCATCTCCATGACCGACCTCGGCCGGGGCGGCTCGGCGGAGCTGGAGGGCGGGGTCAAGGCGCTGTCGGCGAGGTTCGCCACCTACGATCCGGCGCTGCAGGCCGAGCAGATCGCCGCCGCGCGCAAGCGGCTCGACGAGGCCCGCCGTGAGGTGGCCCGGCTCTCCGAGCGGATCCGGGCGCTGCGCGAGTCGGAGACCTACGTGCACGCCGACGTCGCCCCCGGTTACCGGGGCACGCTCGCGGAGATCGCCCGGCGGCTCAGGCAGGAGGAACCGGCGTGCTCGTGGATGCCGGTGCCGATGCCGCCGGACGCGCCCGCCGAGCCGCCGATCGGGGTCGGCGAGGCGGACGAGCTCGCCGAGCTGCTCGCCGAGGAGACCCCGCAGCGCCGGGCGCGGCCGGGCCAGCACATCCCGGACGTCGCCACGCTGCCGTCCGCCGAGCGGGTGCAGACGCTGATCGATGAGGAGCGCGCCGCCCGGTCCATCGCCGACGAGGCGGGGACCGAGATCTCCGCCCGGCTCGAGATCCTCGACACCGCGCAGCTCACCTGGCTCGAGAACGTCGCGCGCGCCGTCGACGGCGACCTGCATCGGCTCGGCCTCGCCGACGCCGACGCCGCCCGGGGCGAGGACGAGTGGACCGCGCGCGCCCTCGCCGACCTGCTCGCCGGACGGGACACCACGCTGTGGGAGCGGCTCGACGGGCTCGCCGAGCGGCTCGCCGCGCTGCAGGAGGCGGTCCGGCGGATCAACTTCCGCCCCGTCGTGCACCCGCGGCTCGACGGCCCGGCCGAGATGGGCGCCTACCTGCAGGCGATGCGGGCGCTGCGCGACCACTTCGCCGCGGGCAACCGGCTCAAGCGCGGCCTGCTGCGCCCGGCCGTACAGCGGCAGGCCGAGCCGTACCTGAAGCAGGTGTCGGTCGACGGGATCGTGCCGGACAACGCCGAGCTGCTGTCGATCCTCATCGACGACCTGGAGGCGCGGCAGATCGTCGAGCAGCTGCGCCGCGGCTGGCGGACGGTCGGCGTGGAGTTCGCCGCCGACCTGTCGCTGGACGAGATCGCGTCGAGCATCACGGACGCGTACCAGCGGCTCGCCGTGGTGCGCCGCATCCGCGAGGCCGTGGTGACCACCGCCGGGGAGCTCGCCAAGCTCGGCGTGCACGTCCCGATGCGCACCCTGCCGGAGTGGACCGCGTACGCCACCGCGCTGCGAGCGGTGCGGCTGCGGCTCGAGGCCGAGCAGGCCACGGCGGCCCTGGAGGAGCTGCGGGAGTCCCTCGAGCGGCAGGCCGAGACCGGCACGCCCGCGCCCGAGCTGCGGGAGGCGATCCACGCGGTCGCCACCCGGGACGCGGTCACCTACCGGCTCTGCCTCACCGCGCTCAGCACCGCCCACCAGGAGCTGGCCCGGCAGCGGCGCTGCGACGAGCTCGCCGCCCGGATCCGGGCCGCCCATCCGGACCTGCTCGACGTGCTCGCCGACCGGGAGAAGTGGAAGCGGCACCGGTCCACGTGGGAGCGGGCGTGGGCGTGGGCGAAGGCGTACACCTTCTTCGACGAGCAGCGGCAGCCCGGGCTGGAGCAGCGGCTCGAGGCCGAGCTGGAGGCGGCGACCGCCCGCGTCATGCGGATCACCGCCGAGCTCGCCGCGGCCCAGGCCTGGGATGCCGCGCTGCGCCGGATGACCGCCGAGCAGACCCTGGCGCTGCGCTCGTACGAGCAGCACATGACCGCGCTGGGCAAGGGCACCGGCAAGTACGCGGAGCGGTACCGGAAGCTGGCCCGGCAGGCGATGTCGAAGGCGCTCGACGCCGTCCCGGCGTGGATCATGCCGATCCAGCAGGTGCTCGAGACGATCCCGCCGGACCGCGACTCGTTCGACGTGGTGATCGTGGACGAGGCGAGCCAGGCGAGCATCGACGCGCTGTTCCTGCTGTGGCTGGCGCCGCGGGTCATCGTGGTCGGTGACGACAAGCAGTGCGCCCCGTCGGTGGTGAGCCACGGCGAGCTGGAGCCGATCTTCAACAAGCTCGCCACGTACCTGCCGGACATGCCTCCCTACCTGCGCGACGCCTTCACGCCGAAGTCGAGCCTGTTCGACCTGCTGCGCACCCGGTTCGGCGGGCTGCTGCGGCTGCGGGAGCACTTCCGGTGCATGCCGGAGATCATCGAGTTCTCGTCCCGGCAGTTCTACTCCGACGAGCCGCTCGTGCCGCTGCGGCAGTTCGGCGCCGACCGGCTGGATCCGGTCCAGGTCGTCCACGTCGAAGGGGCGTACACCGAGGGCTCCTACACCCGGCTGCGCAACCCCGTCGAGGCGGAGAAGATCGTCGAACGGATCCTCAAGTGCATCGGGGATCCGGCCTACGACGGCAAGACGTTCGGCGTGGTCGTGCTGCAGGGCACCGAGCAGGGCAAGCTCATCCACAACATGCTGCTGGAGAAGCTCGACCCGAAGGAGTGGGAGCGGCGGCGGCTGCGGGTGGGCACCCCGCCGGACTTCCAGGGCGACGAGCGGGACGTGGTGTTCCTCTCCATGGTGATCGCCGAGAAGCGGCCGGCGGTGACGAGCACCGAATGGCAGCGGCGGTACAACGTCGCCGCGTCCCGCGCCAGGGACCAGATGTGGCTGTTCCACTCGGTCAGCCCCGACCTGCTCTCCCCCGCATGCCTGCGGCGGTCGCTGCTCACCTACATGCTCAACCCGCCCGTGGCGCTCGGCGGGGCGATGCCGAAGGACGTCACGCCCGACACGCCGCATCCGGCGTTCGACTCGCTCTTCGAGCAGCGGGTGTTCCTCCGTATCCGGGAGCGCGGCTACCACGTGATGCCGCAGTTCGAGGTGAACGGGCGCCGGATCGACCTCGTGGTGAGCGGCGCCCGGGGGCGGCTCGCCGTCGAGTGCGACGGTGATCACTGGCACGGGCCCGAGCGGCTCGAGGCCGATCTCGCCCGGGAGCGGGAGCTCAAGCGCGCGGGGTGGCGGTTCTGGCGCGTCCGGGAAAGCGAGTTCTACTTCGATCCGGACGCCGCGCTCGCGCCGCTGTGGGAGGAGCTGGAGCGCCGCGGCATCCACCCGGGCGAGGTGCCGGTCGCGGACGGGAACGAGGCGGGCGCCGCCTGGAGCGCTGTACCGCTCTCCGCCGAGGACGGATGGGACGGTCTCGGCGAGGACGACGACGTCGAGGAGATCGTCCCGGTCGACGAGGAGGCGGACGGCTTCGCGTCGGCACCGGTCGCCTCCCGGTCGGCCGCTGGGGCCGCCGGGGCCGCGTCGGCTCCGGGCAGGGCGGCCGCCAAGGCGGGGCCCGCCGCCGGTATCCGCGAGTGGGCCCGCCGGAACGGCTACACGGTCGCCGACCGGGGCCGGCTGCCCGAGGAGGTCATCCGGGCCTACCAGCGGGCGCATTCCACGGACTGACATAACGCCATCGCGGCCGACCCGATGTGCCGGGTCGGCCGCGATGTTCGTTGCGGCGGGTTCGCCGTGCGCCGTTGCGGTCCGGTGCGCTCCGGGTTCTCCGGCCCGCCCGCAGGCCGGTGAGCACGGCGGGCCGGGCCGTTCATTCGCCACAGGGTGTGCCGGTCATCGCGAGCCCGCGCCCACCCCCTGCGCCGCGCCGGCCTGCGCCGTGTCGCCGGCGCGCGTCGCCGGGTTGAGGAGAAACGCGCGGAGGTCGGCCATGGCGTGCAGCAGGATCACCGGGATCAGGCTGCCGGTCCGCAGGTAGAGCATGGTGAACGCGAGCCCGAACAGGGTCACCGCGATCATGCCACGCGGCCCCTGGTAGAGGTGCCCGATGGCGAACAGCGCCAGGGCCAGGCCGGCGGCGACCGGGAGGGGCAGGCCGAGCACGTGGACGCCCACGGCGATGAGCAGGCCGCGGAAGACGATCTCCTCGCACACCCCGGCGGTGACCGCCAGCGCGGCGGCGTACCACCGCTCGGTGCGATCACGGGGCATCAGCGCGGAGAACACCTCCCGGCCGGGGCCGACGACGACGCCCTTCTTCTTCTCCATGACGAAGGCCAGGGCGCCGAAGGCGACCGCCACGACGATCATCCCGATGAGCATCCCGGCGAACACCACCCCATCCTCGGGGACGGCCAGGCCGATCCGTGCCAGGTCGAGGTCCGGGGAGAGGGCGACGAGCAGGAGGGACACGGCGGCCAGCGCCCACAGCTCGCCGACCCACAGGGACATCATCCGGATGAACAGCGGGCGGCTGCGCTCCCGCTCCAGCTTCCGGTAGGAGCGGGTCCCCCACCAGGGGCTCACCGCCGCGAGATAGATCACCAAGCCCGTGAAAAGCACCGCGAAGATCACGCTCGCTCCTTTCGCCGCTGCGCTACCTAGAGCGTAGAGCGAGATATGTAGTTATGCAACCTATATGGTGGGCGAACCTATGTAGGGGGCACACGCTGCGCCTACGCCCGAAGCCCCATCGCCGCGCGGCCGTTGGTACACGCCCTGCCGGTCGGCCGGCGCACCGACCCGACCTGGCCGGCCCTCAACCGTCGCCGACACCGGTCGCGTCGCACCGCCCCGCCGCGTCAGGCGCGCCCGCTCGCAGGCAGGCGGCACCGCTCGGCATCACGTCGCGGGCGACCGAGGCGAGCCCCGGTTCGCCACGGGCGATCACGCGGCGGGCCGGGCATACCTGGAGCGGGTGACGTTGGATGGGTGGGCGCCCGGTCCCCCGGCGCGCTTCGGGCGACCCGTCACGCGGCCCTGCGGCGCGGGCCCCGCCGTGGGCCGGTGGCGTGAACGGCCGCTTCCGGCGCGTACGGCACGGCGTCCCCTCCTCCTCCTGGTGGTGAGGCGTCTGGCCGCTTCCGGCGCGTACGGCACGGCGTCCGATGACGTGAACGCGCCGGGCATCCCTCCCGCGGTATCGCGGACGGCTCCGTTACGGGAGAACCGCGGCAACCGCCAAAGAACGGGCGCGTGCCGACCGCTCGTTCACGGTCCACCGGCCGGCCGGGGTGTGCTCGGCGGCGACGGCGCGCCTGGTCCGCCGCCGCAGGTGACATTGCCGCTCGGGGTCACGACCGCGGCCGCGGGCCACCCGGTGGCCGTGCCCGTCTGCCGAGGTCAGGCCTCGTCGCGGAAGAGCAGGGTCTCCAGCAGGGCGCGGTAGTCGCGGTAGATCCGGCGGTAGCGTTCGACGGCGCCGGAGCGGTCGCCGCGCTCCAGGAGTTCCAGGGTCTCCCGGTAGCCGTTGAGCCAGACGTTCCAGACCTCGCTCTCGGGGGTGAGGGCGAGGAGCCGCAGCGTGCGGGTGACCACGAGGTCGACGTGGGTCTGCAGCTCGCGGTTGCCGCTCGCCATGATGACCACGGTGCTGAAGTCGGCCCCGGCGGCCCCGGCGGCCGTGGTGTCGCCGCGGCGCAGGTGCTCGGCGAACTCGTCGAGCTTGCGGCGCAGCGTGGCGAGGTGGTGCTCGGTGAGGTTGTCGACGCCCCACTCGAAGCCCGCGCAGGCGAGCACCATCATCACGTCGACGAGTTCCAGGGCGCTCTTCTGGGTCACCTGGGTGACCTGGCGGGTGCGGTTGGGCGAGATGTCGATGAGGCCCTCGGCGGCGAGCTGGGCGATCGCCTCGCGCACGGGCGTGATGCTCACCCCGAGCCGGGCCGCGATCTCCGCGTCCTTGATCACCGCGCCGGGCTTGAGCCGGCCGCTGATGATCTCGCCGCGGAGTTGGCGCAGGACCGCTTCCTTGCGTGTCGGGGGAAGCGCGAAGGAGTTCTCCCTGCTCTCGCTCATCGGGAAACCGTCACCGCCATGTTCGATCGCTCGACCGGCACCGGCCGCACTGTGGTCACGCTGCCATCATGCCGTCCCACACCATCGGATGGCCCGTGTTCGGGCGTGCGCGCCGATCATCGCGGTACGGCCGGCCGGCCTGACGCCGAGCCTCCGGGGCGCCGTGCGCGCATGCGGAACGGGCCGCCGGATCGCCCGCGGCGGGCAGGCGATCCGGCGGCCCGCTGCCTCGGCCCGCAGTGGCGGCCGGTGCGGCGGCCGTGCCGTACGGCCGCCGCGGCGCCGCGGGCGGAGGGAGCCCCATGCCCCGCCCGCGGCGCCGGAGCCTGCGATCGACTCAGGCGAGCGCCCGCTTGAGCGCGTCGAGGCGCAGCCCCCAGATCCGCTTGGACAGCGCCGCGTCGGGCGCGAACGTCTCCGAGGCGTGGTAGGCGCCGGGGTGGACGTGCAGCTCGACCGGCACGCCGGCCTGCATGAGCCGCTGCGCGAACGCGATGTCCTCGTCGCGGAACAGGTCGACCGTGCCGACGTCGATGAAGGTCGGCGGCAGGCCGCTCAGGTCCTCGCAGCGCGCGGGCGCGGCGTACCCGTCGGGCTCCTTGCCGCCGAGGTACCAGCCCCAGGCCTCGATGTTGCCGGCGCGGTCCCAGATGCCCACATCGGTGATCTCGTGGCTCGACGGCGTCTCGTTCCGGTCGTCGATCATCGGGTAGATCGGCATGATGAACCGCAGCGCCGGGCCGCCGCGGTCCCGGGCGAGCAGCGCGGTGGCGATGGTGAGCCCGCCGCCCGCGCTGGCGCCGTAGATCGCCAGCCGCTCCGGGTCGAAGCCGAGCTCGTCGGCGTGCTTCGCCATCCACACCAGGCCCGCGTAGCAGTCCTCCACCTGGGCCGGGTACGGGTTCTCCGGGGCGAGGCGGTACTCGACGGAGACGACCACGGCGCCGATCTGGTCGCAGAGCATGGTCGCGGTGGGGTCCTCGCCCGCCACGCTGCCGAGGATCATGCCGCCGCCGTGGATGAAGTAGATGCCGGGCAGCGTGCCCGACGCGTTGACCGGCCGGTAGATCCGCACGGTGATGTCGGGCTCCCCGGCGGGGCCGGGGACGGTGCGGTCCTCCTTGGAGACGTTGGGGTTCTCCGGCACCTCCATGCCGGCGAGCATGTTCGCGACGGTCTCGCGGCGCTGGACGATGTCGGGGATCGAGTTGAAGCCGCCGGGCATCGCCTCGAGCAGGGCGTCGAGCGGGACGCGGCTCTCCGGGTCGATCAGATCGCGACGGGACATGAACCCTCCACTGGGTGATGGGATGGTGGTGGGGATGGGGACGGTGGCCGTAGGGACGCCGGCCCGCCCGGCGCACGGGCCGGCGCGGAGACGGTCAGGGGGAGAGCACGAAGCCCTCGTAGCCGCGGGCCGCGACCTCGTCGCACTTCTGCCGGTAGGCGCCCACGCCCCCGGCGTACGGCATGAACACCCGCGGCTTGCCGGGCACGTTCGCGCCCATGTACCAGGAGTTCGCCTGCGGGTAGAGGGTGGCGGCGGCGACCTGGTTGACGTGGTCGACCCAGGCGTCCTGGGCCTCGACGGTGGGCTCCATGGTGCGCAGCCCGTTGCGGTCGAGGTGGGCGATCGCGTCGACCACCCAGTCGACGTGCTGCTCGATCGAGACGATCATGTTGGAGAGCACGGACGGGCTGCCCGGGCCCGTGATCATGAACAGGTTCGGGAAGCCGGCGGAGGCGATGCCCAGGTACGTGCGCGGCCCCGCGTACCAGGCCTCCTTGATGGTCAGGCCGCCGCTGCCGCGGATGTCGACGTTGGTGAGCGCGCCGGTCATCGCGTCGAAGCCGGTCGCGTACACGATCGCGTCGAACTCGTACTCGCGGTCGGTGGTGCGGATGCCCCGCTCGGTGATCTCCTCGATCGGGGTACGCCGCAGGTTGACCAGGCGCACGTTCTCCCGGTTGTAGGTCTCGTAGTAGCCGGTGTCGAGGCAGGGCCGCTTGGTGCCGACCGGGTAGTCCGGGCAGAGGTCCTCGGCGGTCTGCGGGTCCTTGACGATCTGCCGGATCTTGTTGTGCACGAACCGCTTGGCGGTGTCGTTCGCCTCCTTGCTGGTGAGCAGGTCGTTGTACGCGGTGAGGACCGCCACCAGGCTGCCCGCCTCCCAGGCCGCCTCGTACGTGGCGTTGCGTTCCTCCTCGGAGACCTCGAGGGCGGACTTGGTGGGTATCGGGGTGGGCAGGCCGAACGCGGACTCCCGCTGGGCCTGGCGGAACGCCCGGTAGTTCGCCTTCATCTGGGCGACCTCGTCGGGGCGCAGGCGGCGGTTGCGGGCCGGGAAGCTGTAGGCGGGGGTGCGCTGGAAGACGACGAGCTCGGCGGCCTGCTCGGCGATGACGGGGATCGACTGTACGCCGGAGGAGCCGGTGCCGATGACGCCGACGCGCATGCCGGTGAAGTCGACGCCCTCGTGCGGCCAGTGCGCGGTGTGGTAGGTGGCGCCGCGGAACCGGTTGACGCCGGGGATCTCCGGCATCTTCGCGGCGGACAGGCAGCCGGTGGCCATGACGAGGAAGCGCGCGGTGACCGCGTCGCCGTGGTCGGTGCGCACCGTCCAGGTGGCGGCGTCCTCGTCGAACGAGGCGGCGGTGACCCGGGTGCGGAAGTAGATGTCGCGGCGCAGGTCGAAGCGGTCGGCGACGTGCCGTGCGTACCGGAGGATCTCCGGCTGGGTCGGGTACCGCTCCTCCCACTCGTACTCCTGCTCCAGCTCCTCGGAGAACGAGTAGGAGTAGGCGAGGCTCTCGACGTCGACGCGGGCGCCCGGGTAGCGGTTCCAGTACCAGGTGCCGCCCACGTCGTCGGCGGCCTCGATCACGATCGCCGACAGGTTCATCCCCCGGAGCCGGTGCAGCAGGTACATGCCGGAGAATCCGGCGCCGACCACGACGACGTCGACCTCGGACGGCGGGGTGCGCGGGTCGGACCGGTGGTCGGTGGTGGAGACGGACATGGGCCCTCCTGGTGGTGCGAGACGCGGTGGTACGGATATGCGCGGTTACGGCGGCCGTGCTCGCGGACGTGCGGAGTACGGCGCCCGGGGATGAGGGCGTGCGTCATCGCCTCGCGGGCCGGGTCGGGTACGGCTCGGCCGCGGTGGCCGGACGGTGCCGCCCGGTACGGGGGACGCGGACGGGTGATTGGGGCGGTTGTGCGGCAGAAAGGACGACAAGCGAACGCTTGCTTGGTCGAACGTGAGGACGCGGGGCGCGGTCACGGAAACACGGGTGGGGGCGATATGTCACCGAGCGTTGCCGGCCGGAGCCGGATGCCCGCAATGACCGAATAGGAGAGAAACGGAGGCCGTGGATCGAATCGGAGAGGAGGCCGGCGCCGGTCGCGGGCGCCGTCACCGGGTGAGCCGGATCAGCCGTTCCGGGCTCGCGTCAGGGCGCGTGGGCGTCGAGGGCGCCTGGCGTCTCGTCGGCGTTCCGGGCGCCCGCCCGGCGGCACACCCTCCGCGGCTCTCCGCCACCGGTCGCCGCGATTCCCGCCGATGCGGTGGTCACACCGTCGAACGCCATATGCGTCACCTCGCGCTCTCAGGTGGACAAAAGGTACACGTCCATCTGAAGTGCACCAAACATAAAATGCATCCTGCATTGAGTCAACAACCTTCCGCACATCAATGTGAGCCCGCTCACAACCGATCATCGCCAGGTGTGACGCCCGCCGTACGGCATGCCGGTTCGCCGGGGGCGGATCCGGGCCGCCCGCAGCGCGCCGCCGAGCCGTGGCGCGAACGCCGCGCCGTACTCGCTGCGGCGGGGCCGACCCACCGCCGGTCCGGGGACCGCACCTGACGCCCGCGAGCCCCTGCCCCTGGGCCCGGCACGCGCACCGCTCCCCCGGCATCGGCCGGGAGCCCTCGAGCGAGCGGGTCCGTGACCATCGGGCCAGGCTCACCTCACCCCCGACCCGGGTGTGCGGCGTCTGGGCGGTCTGTTGATATAAGAGAACTTGTCCAGAATCGCGCTCGAGAATTGAGCGTGCGCTCCGCCTCCTGACGGGACAGCGGCTGCACGCCGTACCCGCCGGGCAGAAGAGGCGGTCCGACCCCGACAAGCGCCCCGAAACCGCCGCGCCGCCACGCGCGGGCGGGCCGAGAAAGGGAAGAGCACGTTGACCACGCTTCCCACGACGTCGCAGGAGGCCCCGGCCACCGGAGCCGCGAGGCGCGGGCTCGGCTCCACCCTCATCCTGGCGCTGGGGACCTTCGCGGTCGGCACCGACGCCACCGCCATGGCCGGCTTCCTGCCGTCGGTGGCGGACACCCTGCAGGTGTCGCACGCGGTCGCCGGGCAGGTCACCGCCGTCTTCGCGATCTCCTACGCGCTGCTCGCGCCGGTGCTCGCCACCGTCACCGCCCGGATCCCGCGCCGCGCCCTGCTGGTGTGCTCGCTGCTGCTGCTCGCCCTCGCCGACACGGCCGCGGCGCTCGCCCCCAGCTACCTGGCGCTGATGGCGGCCCGCGTGCTGGCCTCGATCGGCGCCGCCACGTACACCCCGGCCGCCGCCGCGGTCGCCGCCGACCTGGTCCCGCCCGCCCAGCGCGGCCGGGCGTTCGCCGTGGTGATCGGCGGGCTGACCATCGCGACGGCCCTGGGCGTGCCGCTGGGCAACCTCGCCGACCGGCTCCTCGACTGGCGCACCGCGATCGGCCTCGTCGCCGCGCTCACCGCGCTGTGCGCGGTCGCGGTGTTCGCGGTCATGCCGCGGCTGCCCGGCCAGCCCCGGGTCCCGCTGGCCCGGCGGCTGCGGGCGCTGCGCCACCCCGGCGTGCTGGCCGTACTGCCGCTCACGGTGCTCGCGCTGACCGCGGGCTACGGGCTGTATCCCTACGCGATCCCGGTCATGCACGCGCTCGGCGCCGGCGACGACGCCGAGATGTGGCTGCTCGCCCTGTACGGCACGGGCGCGGTGCTCGGCAACCTGGTCTCGGGCGCGGCGGTCGACCGGTACGGCCCGATCCGGGTGCTGGCCGTCTCGTTCACCGCGATCGCGGTGACCATGGCCGGGGCCGCGCTGGTGGCCGGTGCGGGCGTGCACTGGCTGCCGCTGACCGCCCTGCTGATGGTGGCCTGGGGGGTGTGCGGCTGGTCCCAGACCACGGCCCAGCAGGTGCGGCTGATCTCCGCGGTGCCGCAGGAGGCGTCGGTGGTGATCGGGCTGAACTCCTCGGCCCTGTACCTCGGCATCGCGCTGGGCACCGGGTTCGGCGGGTTCGTGCTGGAGAGCAGCGTGCCGGTCGCGCTGGCCGCCTGCTCCGGCGTGGCGGTGCTCGGCCTCGGCTACCTCGCCCTCACCCGCCGCTACCGCTGACCCGCCCCGGGCCGGGTGCCCGCGCGAGCCGTACCGCACGGCCGGGCCGTCGTCGCTACCAGCGGTTGCGGGCCTCCTCCGCCCAGCCGACCAGGCCGTCGAGGTCCACCCAGGTGCCGTCGTCGGCGCGTGCCCGGCCGGTGAAACGGCCGAAGCACTGGTGGGTCTCGTTGGCCACGATGCCGAGCTCGGTGCGGGCTTTGCGCTCGTGGAACGGGTGGAACTCCACCTCGACGCGCGGGCCGGTGATCCGCCACGGCCGCAGCCAGTCGGTGCGGTCGTACGACCACTCCAGCTCGTCGCCGATCTTGTGCAGCCGGCCGTCGAGGAACAGGGCGTTCTCCGTCGAGCCGGTGCCGTCGGTCCACTTGCCGCCGAGCTGGATCGCGCGGCCCGGGGCGCAGCCCGCCGCCCAGTTCCAGGTCACCGAGTACGGCCACTTGCCGCGGCCGTGGTCGAGCACGGCGAACGAGGAGGCCTCGTCGACGACGATCTCCTTCTCCCCCAGGCGCAGCCGCCCGTGCACGGGCCGGCCGAGGTCCTTGACCGTGTACTGAAACCGGTTCGGCCCTCACGGCACCACCACCCCGAGCGACTCGTGGCCGTCCGGCAGCGGTACCCGCACGTCCACGTCGACGCCCGGGGCGCTCGCGCGGATCGAGGTGCCGTCGGGGTCCTGGGCGAGCTCGATCGCCACCCCGCCGCCGCGCACCCGGGCCACCCCCACCCCGCTGCGCTCGGGGAAGACGGCCCCGCGGGCGAACGGCACCACCGCGTCCTTGGCGATCTCCTCGCCGGTGGCCCGGTCGAGCACGTACACCCCGTACAGGCCCGCGTAGTCGAGCGACGAGGCCACGAGCCCGACGATGTGGGTCGGCGTGACGATCCCCCAGTACTCCCACCGCTTGCACCGCCCCCAGCCGCGCAGGTTGGCCCGGTGCAGCGGGCGGCGGGTCCACCCGACCGCGGCCGGGTTGAGGCGTCCGTCCGGCAGGCACAGGTCGACGGGTGTGGTGATCTCGCGCTCAGCGGCGGCCATCGCGACACGTCCTTCGCTTCGGGGGGTGCTTCCGCCCAGCATCGCATTAAGCGTCCGATTCCACCGCAAGTCCCTGCGGTGTCCCCGCCACCCCCGCAGCGTGGCGGGGACCCTGCATGCCGGGCCGGACGACATCGCCGACAACGGCTCCGCCCACGCGAACCGGCCCGCACCGGACGCGCATTCCTCCTTACGCGGTTGCGCGAACGGCACGCCCAACAGCAGGCATTACCGAAGCGCCGCCCACGCCACTATCCGTAGCGGAACACCGGCATATCCGGACGAATAAGAAGCAGCCACCACCGCATTGGCTCTGCTTCATTCCATCTGTACACAAATAACTATTTCCAGGTACCCTATGCGACCCAATGGTTTGGGCGGGTAAAACGGCCCGCCCGATGGCGAGCGGATCTCCGTCACGGTCGCCTGACGCGGAAAGGCGGCACGTTTTCCCCGTACCGGTTCACACCGCGTCTCGCGCGAGGGGACCGGCGAGACAGGAGAGGAGAGCGTTCATGACGATCACCGCGACCGGACGGCCCGGCCGCCGGGCGTGCGCGACCGCCGCGTGCGTACCCGCGGCATGCGAGCCGGGAGGCGTGCGCGCCTCGAGGGCGGGTGAGCGCGCGTGACCGCGCAGCGGATCCGGGTGGCGAGCGGCGTCATCGACGTGCACGCGCACTGGCTGCCCGAGGAGCTGTACGGCCTGCCGCCCGGTTCGCCGCTGCCGCCGATGCGCGCCCGCAACGGCGAGCTGTACCTCGGCGACCTCCCGCTCTCGATCACGCCCGGCTCGCTGAGCGACCCGAAGGAGATCCTGGCGGACGGTGACCGGGCCGGTATCGGGGTGCGGGTGCTGTCGCCGCCGCCCTTCGCCTTCCCCGTCGGCGGGGGCGCCGAGGCGGACGACTACATCCGCACGTTCAACGCGAAGCTGGCGCAGGTCGTCCGGGAGGGCGACGGCCGCTTCCTCGGCCTCGGGCTGGTGCGGCTCGACGACGCCGACGCCGCACGGGCCTGCATGCGGGAGCTCGCCGCGCTCGACGGCATCGTCGGCTTCGCCGTACCGCCGATCATCGGCGGCCGGTCGTACGACGCCGGGACACCGCGTGAGCTGCTGCGCGGCGCCGCCGAGTGCGACCTGGCCGTGCTGGTGCACCCCATGCAGCTCCCCCGGCCCGAGTGGTCCGGCCACTACCTGCCCAACCTGCTCGGCAACCCGGTCGAGACGGCCACCGCCATCGCCTCGGTCGTCCTCGGCGGGGTCGTGGACGAGCTTCCGGACCTGCGCATCTGCTTCGTCCACGGCGGTGGATGCGCGCCCGGGCTGCTCGGCCGCTGGGACCACGGCTGGCGGCACCGCCGCGACGTGCGCGCCGCCACCGCGAAGCCGCCCTCCGAGGGATTCCGCTCCCTCTACGTGGACACGCTGACCCACGATCCGGACGCGTTGCGGCTGCTCATCGCCAAGGCCCACCCGGACCGGCTGGTCTGCGGCAGCGACTACCCGTTCGACATGGCCGACCGGGACCCGGTGCGCTTCGCGACCGGCAACGGGCTCGATCCGGCCGTGCTGGAGGCGAACGCCCGCGCGTTCATCGGCCTCGGCGCCGCCCACTGACCGGATCGGCACCCCTCGGCCGGGAGGCGCCCTCGGGAGGGGCGGCGAGGCGGAGCAACAGTGCGCAGGCGAGCCGGGTGTCGGGATCGTCCGGTTCCAGCCCGGTGAGGGACCGGATGCGGTCGAGGCGGTACCGCAGCGTCGTGGGGTGTACGCCCAGGCGGTTCGCGGCCTCCGCGACGTTCCCTCCGCTGTCCAGGTAGGCGCGGAGCGTGGGCGTCAGGGTCCCGCGGCGCTCGTCCTCGGCGTACAGCCGCTCCAGTCCGGGGAGCCGCAGCTCGGGCCGGTCGCGCAGCAGCGCGGTGACCTCGTGCAGGATCACCTGGGCGCGGACCTCGTCGTACCGGACGAACCCGGCGTGTTCCCCGCAGACCGCCAGCGCCAGCTCGGCCTCGACACGGCGCGCGGCCACCGGCTGCACGCCGGTGCACGGGGTGCTCGCCGCGCCGTACAGCCGCTGCCCGGTGACGGCGGGCGCGTGCGCCACGATGTCGCGGCCCAGCCGGACCACCGCCTCCGGATCGGAGGCGCGCGGCAGGTGCGCGATGACGAACACGGTGCGCCCGATGCGGGTCACCACCGCGGTCCACCGCCACGCCTCGGTGGTGAGGGCGACGTGGTCGACGATGCGTTCCCAGGCCTCCGCCGCCAGGTCGGCCTCGGTCGCCACGGTGAACGCCAGCACCGCCAGCCGGCCGCCGCGGGGCAGGTCGAGCTCGTCGGCGTACCGCCGTACCGGCCCCTGCCCGTCGAGGATGGCGCGGACCAGCTCCTGGCGGCGGCGTCGCCGCGCGGTGAGCATCTCCAGGTGCCGCCGGTAGTGCGGTACGGCGAGCTCGGCCGCCCGGCGGAGCGCGTCGGCCGCGGTGTCCGGCAGCGGGCGGTCCACCTCGGCGATCCAGATGATGCCGAGCAGCCGCCCGCCGTCGCGCACGGACACGATCAGGCGCCGGTTGGCGTTGTGCGGGCCGCCGGTGACGTCCACGACCTCGCCGGTGGTGCGCAGCCGTTCCAGGGCGCCGATGCGCCCCAGGTACTCGGCCCACTCGGCGGGCATGCGGCGGCCCAGGATCGCCCGGGCACGCCCCGGGTCCATGTGGCCGACGAACCGCGAGTACGCGAGCACGCGGAAGTCGGCGTCCTCCAGCGTGGCCGGCCCGCCGACCATCGCGGCGATCGCGTCGGCGAGCGCGAACAGGTCGCCGAGCGGCACCTCCCCGCCCTCGGCGTCCCCCGACCGGCCGCGGACCACGTCGTCGGCGAGCCGCAGCACCAGCGTCCAGGGGACGGCGGGCCCGAGCAGGAGCAGGCCGACCCGCGCCTCCTGCGCCACGTCGGCCAGCTCGGCCACGGCGCCGCCCGGGTCGCGCAGCAGTACCGCGGCGCATCCCGCCTCGCCGGCCCGGACCAGGACCTGCCGGATCTCGGCGGGCTCGGTGAGGTTGATGCCGAGCACGAGGGCGCCGGGCACGAGCCTGCCGGTGACGGAGGGCTCCCACGCGACCACGGTGCCGACCCGCCCGCCCGGCTCCGGCGGGGGCACCACGACCCGGATCTGCTCGCCGAGCTCGTCGACGAGCAACGCCAGCCCGCTCTGCGCCGCCGACATGCCTCCGACATTACTCGGATTCACGGAGAATCAGGAGTGGAATTCCTCTTTCACGCGGAAGATGCGGCCGCGTCCCCCGGGTTATCGTAACTCGACACAGCGCGGTTACACGCAGATGAAGCCGCAGCTCAGACGCTTGTTCCCGCGATCAAGGAGCGTGTCGTGGAGGCTGCTCGGGACGCACGCGACCGCGTCGCCATGGTCACCGGCGGAGGCCGCGGGATCGGCCTGGAGATCGCCCGGGCCCTGCTCGCCTCCGGCGCCCGGGTGGCCGTCCTCGGCCGGGACGCCACCGCCCTGAAGGACGCCGCGGCCGCGCTCGACCCGTCGGGGCGGCGGGTGCTCACCGCCGTCTGCGACGTGCGCGAGCCGGACGCGATCGACGAGGCGGTCGGGCGCACGCTCCGCGCGTACGGGCGGATCGACGTGCTGGTCGCCAACTCCGGCATCGCCGGGCCCACCGCCCCGCTGTGGGAGACGCCGCCGGAGCGGTGGCGGCAGGCGATCGAGACCAACCTGATCGGCGCGGCGCTGTGCGCCCGCGCGGTGCTGCCCCACATGATCGCCCGCCGGTCCGGCTCGATCGTGTTCGTCGGCTCGATGACCGGCAAGCGCCCGCTGTGGGGCCGCACGTCCTACGCGGCGAGCAAGACCGCGCTGATCGGGCTGGTCCGCACGCTCGCGGTCGAGGCCGGGCCGTACGGCGTGCGCGTCAACCTCGTCTCCCCCGGCCCCGTGGCGGGCGAGCGCATCGAGCGCGTCTTCGCCGCCCAGGCGGCGGCCCGCGGCATCACCGCCGAGCAGGCCCGCGCCGAGATGCTCGACGCCACGCCGCTCGGCCGGCTGGTACGGCCCGCCGACGTGGCCGCCGTGGTGGCGTTCCTCGCCGGGGACGGGGCGGCGGCGATCACCGGAGAGGACGTCAACGTCTCCGCCGGGCTGGTCATGTACTAGGAGGTCCCCTCATGCCCCAGCTTGTCGACCTGTCCCAGGAGATCTACGAGGGGATGCAGGTCTACCCGGGCCACCTCAAGACCGTGGTGTTCGACCACGCCACCCACGAGGAGACCGCCGAGCGGTTCGTGGGCGGCTTCTCGTTCCAGACCAAGGGCGTGATGATCAACGACAACGGGCCCACCCACGTGGACTCGTTCTCCCACCTCGACCCCGATCCCGAGGCGCTCACCATCGACCGGATGCCGCTCGACCTGTTCTACGGCCCGGCGGTCTGCCTCGACGTGTCGCACGTGCCGCCGCGCACCGACATCACCGCCGAGCACCTGGACGCCGCCGAGGCGGCGGGCGGCGAGCCGGTGCGGCCCGGGGACATCCTGCTGCTGTACACCGGCACGCACCGCCGGTACGCGGGCGAGCGCCGCTACCTGACCGACTTCCCGGGCCTTGGCGAGTCCGGCAGCAAGTGGATCGTGGACCGCCGGGTCAAGACGTTCGGCGTGGACAGCCCCACGCCCGACAACCCGGCGAGCAAGACCTACCCGTGCCACATGATGTGCCGGGCCCACCACATCACCCACTACGAGAACCTCACCAACCTCCACCTCCTGGTCGGCAGGCGCTTCACCTTCGTCGGCTTCCCGCTGAAGATCCGCGGCGGCCACGGCGGCCCCACCCGCGCCGTCGCCATCCTTCCCTGACACCCGGCAACGCCATCGATCTCTGAGATATCGACAGGAATGCCTGATCGCCTCGGCAGGAAAATCCCGATAATCGCCAGGAGACACCATGTACCGTCTCAAGGAACCCGCACCGGGGCGGGCGGAGAACCTCTCCGAGATCAGTTCCCGCGTCCGTGAAATCCTCGCCGATATCGAGCGGCGCGGGGAAGCGGCGGTCCGCGAGTATTCCCGGCGTTTCGACGGCTGGGATCCCGACGATTTCCGCGTCCCCGACTCGGTCGTCCGCTCGGCCGGGAACGAACTCGATGAGAAGCTCAAGCGATCGCTCCGGTTCGCGGTGGAGCAGGTGCGCGGCTTCGCCGAGCACCAGCGCCGTACCCTGCTCGACCTGGAGGTGGAGACGCTGCCCGGCCTCACCCTGGGCCACCGCCACGTCCCGGTGGAGTCGGTGGGCGCGTACGTGCCCGGCGGCCGGTACACGCTGATCGCCTCCACCTACATGAACGTGGTCCCGGCCCGGGTGGCGGGCGTGGACCGCGTCGTGGTGTGCACCCCGCCCAGGGACGGCCGCGTGCACCCGGCCGTGCTGTACGCCGCGCACCTCGCGGGCGCGGACGCGGTGTACGCGCTCGGCGGCGTGCAGGCGATCGCCGCGATGGCCTTCGGCGTACTGCCCGGCCTGGCGGCGGTCGACATGGTGGTCGGCCCGGGCAACGCGTACGTCGTGGAGGCCAAGCGGCAGGTGTTCGGCCGGGTCGGCATCGACCTGCTCGCCGGGCCCACCGAGATCGGGATCATCGCCGACGACACCGCCGACCCGTTCCTCGTCGCCTGCGACCTGGTCGGCCAGCTCGAGCACGACCCGCGCTCCCGCGGCGTGCTCATCACCACCTCCGAGCGGCTCGCCCGGGACGTGCTCGCGCAGCTGGACGAGCACCTGCGCGCGGTGTCCACCGAGGAGGTGGCCCGTGCCGCGTGGGAGGCCGGCGGGGAGGTGGTCGTCGTGGCCGACGAGGACGAGCTGATCAAGGTGTGCGACGACTACGCGCTGGAGCACGTCGAGGTGCACGTGCGCGAGCCGCAGCGGATGATCCACCTGCTGCGCAACTACGGCTCGCTGTTCGTCGGCCCGGAGACCACCGTGGCCTACGGCGACAAGGTGGCCGGCCCCAACCACGTGCTGCCCACCCTGCGCGCCGCCCGGTTCACCGGCGGCCAGTGGGTCGGCAAGTACCTCAAGACCGTCACCTACCAGTACGCCACCCCGGCCGCCTCCCGCGAGCTCGCCGAGCACTGCGCGACCGAGTCGCTCGCCGAGGGCATGGTCGCGCACGCCCGCACCGCGACCGTCCGGCTGTCCGCCTCCGTCACGGTCGGGTGAGCGCCATGGCGACCGGCACCCCCCACGGCGCAGGCCTGCGCTCCATCACCCGCTACCAGTGGCTCGTGCTCATCGGCACCACCCTCGGCTGGGGCCTGGAGGGCTACGACGCCAGCCTGTACGCGCTCATCGTCGGCCCGGCCGTCACCGAGCTGCTCGGCCCGGCCGCCACCCCCACCGCGATCGGCGTGCACGCCGGGCTCGCCATAAGCCTGTTCCTCGCCGGCTGGGCGATCGGCGCGATCATCTTCGGCACGCTCGCCGACTACCACGGCCGGGTGCGGGTGCTGAGCGTCTGCATCCTCCTCTACGCGGTCTGCACCGCCGCCACCGCCCTGGTCCAGGAGTACTGGCAGCTCGCGACGCTGCGTTTCCTCGCCGGCCTCGGCTCCGGAGTGGAGGTCCCGGTGGGCGCGGCGCTGATCGCCGAGACGTGGAGCGGCAGGTACCGCAGCAAGGCGATCAGCGTGATGATGTCCGGCTTCGCCGCCGGGTTCTTCCTCGCCTCGCTCACCTACGGCCTGCTCGGCGGGTACGGCTGGCGCGTCACGATCGCCGCGGCCATCCTGCCCGCGTTCGTCGGGATCTTCGTGCGGCGGGTGCTGCACGAGCCGCAGGCGATGGTGGAGATCGCCGAGCGGCGCAAGGCCCGCAAGGCGGCCGGCATCCGCACCGCCGAGGACCGGTTCGTGCTCGCCCGGGTGCTCACCCCGCCGCTGCTGTCCCGCACCGTCGTCTGCTCGATGATCTTCACGGGCGTGCTGCTGGCGTTCTGGTCGGTCACCACCTGGACCCCCGACATCATCCGGGGTGTCCTCGCCCGCGAGGGCGTCACCGGCACCGACGCCGTCGGGCGGGTGGCGCTCGCCACCGCGCTGCTCAACCTGGGCGGCGTGGCCGGCTACGCGAGCTGGGGGTTCATCGCCGACTGGATCGGCCGGCGCGGCGCGTTCCTGGTGAGCTTCCTCTGCTCCGCGATCGGCCTGGGCGTGCTGTACCCGTTCGAGCACTCCTACACCACCTACCTGTGGCTGCTGCCGCTGGTCGGGTTCGGCGTGCTCGGCGTGCTGGCCGGCCCGAGCGTGTACTTCCCCGAGCTGTTCGGGCCGGCGGTGCGCGCGACCGCGATCGCCGTCACCAACTCCGCGGGCCGGTTCCTCACCGTCCCGGGGCCGCTGGTGGCCGGGACCATCGCCACCGTGTACTTCGGCGGCAACACCGGCCTGGCGGTGGTGGCCGTCTCCAGCGCCACGGTCATCGCCTTCATCGGCGTCCTGCTCAGCCCGGAAAGCCGCGGCCGCTTCCTCTACGAGGAGGAGGGCGGCGCCCCGTCCCCGGAACCCGCGCGCGGCTCCGCTCCCGGGCTCGTCCCGCCGGCCGGCACCACCTGATCCCCGCGTAGCCGACCTTCCCGAGAGGAGCCATCCATGACCGAGAGCAAGGTCACCGCCCCGCCGTACGGCGTGCTCGTCGACGGCGCGGAACGCCCCGCGCAGGGCGGTGCGACCTTCGACGTGGAGAACCCCTACGACCGCTCGGTGATCTGCCAGGTCGCCGACGCCCAGCCGGCCGACGTGGACGACGCGGTCCGGTCCGCGCACGCGGCGTTCACCGACGGCCGCTGGTCGCGGCTGCGCGGCCGGGACCGGGCGCGGGTGCTGCAGCGCGCCGCCGGGCTGCTCGCCGACGCGCTGCCGGAGCTGATCCCGATCGAGTGCCGGCAGACCGGCCGCCCGATCCGCGAGATGACCGCCCAGCTCCGCCGCCAGCCGGAGTGGCTGGAGTACTTCGGCGCGCTCGCGCAGACCGAGGAGGGCACGCTGCCCGACGTCGACACCGACCACATGAACGTGGTGCAGCGGGTCCCGCTCGGCGTCGGCGCCCTGATCACCCCGTGGAACCACCCGCTGCACGTGGCGTTGAAGAAGCTCGCCGCCGCGCTCGCGGCGGGGAACTCGGTGGTGCTCAAGACCTCCGAGGTGGCACCGATCACCCCGCACATCCTGGCCCGGCTGCTGCACGAGGCGGGGCTGCCGCCCGGGGTGCTCAACGTGGTGCCGGGCCAGGGCCCGGTGGCGGGCGCCGCGCTGGTGCAGCACCCCCTGATCGCCAAGGTGGACGTCACCGGCGGCACGCCCACCGGCCGGGCGGTGGCCCGCGCGATCGCGGACCGGCTGATCCCGCTCAGCGCCGAGCTGGGCGGCAAGGCGCCCGTGGTGGTGTTCGACGACGCCGACCTGGACCAGGCGGTGGCCGGGGCGATGTTCGCCGCGTACATCGCCGCCGGGCAGACCTGCGTGCAGGGCGCCCGGCTGCTCGTCCAGCGCGGGGTGTACGACGAGTTCGTCGACCGGCTGGTCTCCCGGGTGCGGACGCTGCGGCTCGGCGATCCGCTCGACCAGCGCACCCAGGTCGGCCCGGTCGCCTCGGCCCGGCAGCTGGAGCGGGTGGTGACGCTGGTGGAGAAGGCCAGGGCCGAGGGGGCGACCGTGCTGTGCGGCGGCGGCACGCCCGACGACCCGGCGCTCGGCGACGGCTACTTCTACCTGCCGACCGTGCTCGCCGACGTGGAGACCACCGGCATCGCCTGGCGAGAGGAGATCTTCGGCCCGGTCACCCTGGTCAAGCCGTTCGACGACGAGGCGCACGCGATCGAGCTCGCCAACGACTCGCCGTACGGCCTGGCCGCGAGCGTGTGGACCCGCGACGTGGGCCGCGCGCTGCGGGTGGTCAACCGGCTCAACGTCGGCACCGTGTGGGTCAACGACCACCACCGGCTCGACCCGGCCTCGCCCTGGGGCGGCCGGGGCGCCAGCGGGCTGGGCCGGGAGAACGGCAGGGAGGCCTACCACCACTGGACCCAGACCCGCAGCATCATCCTCAACCACGGCACCGGCCGGTTCGACTGGTTCGGCACCGACGAGGTGATCCGCTACTCCTGAGCTCGGCCTCCCCCGGCGCGGGGCGGGCGGCCGCCGGACGGCCCCGCCCGCCCCGCTTCCACCCCGCCCCTCCCCCAGCCGTGCGACCGGTCCCGCCTCACGGGGGCGGCGGGACCGGTCGCACGGTGTCCACCGCGCCGGTCCGGGGCCTTCCGGCGCTCTGTTCGCCGGCCCCTGACACGAACGGCCCGGCCCGCCGGGCGTGTCCGGCCCGGCACCGGACCGGCGCGGGCCCGGCGCATCCGGCCATCGGCACGCCCCGGCCGTCGTGGTTGGATGGGCGGACCATGGACGTGACCACCTGGTACCTGGAGCAGACCCGCCCGGACGAGCTGCGGCCCGCGCGGCCCCCGGCACAGGACGTGCAGATCGTCCGGGCCGAGATCCCCAGCCCCGAGTTCAGCCGCTTCCTCTACACCGCGGTCGGCGGCGACTGGCGGTGGACCGACCGGCTGCCGTGGACCTGGCGGCAGTGGCAGGAGTGGCTCGACCGCCCCGGCACCGAGACCTGGGTGGCCTGGCTGCGCGGCACCCCCGCCGGCTACGTCGAGCTCAGCGCGGGCGACGGCACCGGCGACGTCGAGATCGCCTACTTCGGGCTGCTGCCGTACGCGATCGGGCAGGGCATCGGCGGCCACCTGCTCACCGTCGGCGCCCGGCGCGCCTGGGACCTCGCCGGACGCTGGCCCGGCCTGGCCCCGACCCGCCGGGTCTGGCTGCACACCTGCTCCCTCGACAGCCCGGTCGCCCTCGCCAACTACCAGGCCCGCGGCTTCCGCATCTACGCCACCACGGTCGAGACGGTGGCGGTCGAGGGCGGCACGCCCGGCCCGTGGCCGGGAGCCGGGCCGCGCGACGGCTGACCCGGCCTCACCGTGCGCCCTCGACCACCTCCTCCGCGGGCCGCGGCTCCGGCGGGGTGAGGCGGCGCACCGCCGGTACCGCGAGCACCGCGAGGCACATGGCGACCTGGATCGCGGTGGCCGCGCCGAGCACCGCGGGGATGCCGGCCGCTGCGGCGACCGGGCCCGCGGCGGCCAGCCCGATCGGGCCGAACGCGAACGCGCCCACGCTCGCCACCGCCAGCACCCGGCCGAGCGCCTCCGGCGGGATGTGCTGCTGGTTCGTGGTGGCGTACAGCGCCTGGGAGACGGCCGAGCCCGCGCCCGCGGCCAGGGCGGCCGCCGAGATCACCGCGACCGGCGCGGCGACCGCGAGGGCGGCCGGCGGGAGCGCGTACCCGAACGAGGCGAGCGTGGCGAGCACGAGCGGGCGGCGGCTGGTGCGCCCGCCCACGAGCAGCAGGCCGCCCAACACCGACCCGGCGCCGTAGCACCCCATGATCAGGCCCCAGTCGCGCGCGCCGCCCAGGCTGTACTGGGCGACCACCGGGCCGAGCACGAGGAACGGCGCCCACACCAGCAGGTTGAACAGGGTGACGTGCAGCGTGGTCACCCACAGCCAGGGATACGAGACGAAGATCCGCAGGCCCGCGCGGATCGCGCCCTTCTCGCGCGGCGCCGTACCCGCGCCCATGCCCGCGGGGAGCCGGAGCAGGGCGAGGGCGCCGGCGCTCACCAGGCAGGTGGCGGCGTCGAGCAGCACCACGACGCCGGAGCCCGCGAGCGCGACGGCGAACCCGCCGAGCGCGGGACCGACGACGTTGCCGGTCGACTGGGCGAGCCCGGAGAGCGCGTTGGCGTCGCGCAGCTTGCCCTCGTACTGCGCGCCCCAGGCCGCGACCCGCGGGATGAGCGCGCCGCGCGCCGGGATCACGAACGCCTCGCCGACGCCCCAGAGGGCGACGAGCACGACGAACAGCCAGATCGGCGGACGGCCGAGGATCAGCGCCGTGCCGAAGCCCACCTGCACGGCGAACTGGACGAACTCGGCGGTGACCATGATGCGGCGCGGGCCGAACCGGTCGGCCACGGCGCCACCGACGAGCATGAGCGCGACGAGCGGCACGATGCGGGCCGCCATCACGTAACCGAGGTCGGCCTCGTCGCCGCCGACCTCGAGCACCGCGAAGGTCACCGCGAGGGCCGACATCGTCGAGCCGAGGATCGAGGCGAGCTGACCGGCGAAGAACAGCCGCAGATTGCGATCGGTGAGCGCGGCCAGCCTGCCGCGACGCGGCGGGGCCGCAGGAGTGTCACTGGCGTTCACGCCTCCCCAGCCTGCGCCCCCGCCCGGCCTGCCTGCAACGGTTAAGCTCAGCAAAGTTGAGTCTCTATACTGCAGGTACTTCTCGCCCGTGTGGCCAGGGGTTTCGGGATCTGGAGGGATGGGATGGCGGCCGTTTTTACTGTGGTAGAGGCGGGCGAGGCACCGCCTCCTCCCCCGGTCGAGTACACCGTGGCGGTGGACCGCTATCTGGACACGCTCCGGCTCGGCGAGCAGTCCCGCCGCGTCTACCGCATCGCGCTCGCCACCTGGGCCTGGCCGCTCGTGGGCCGCACCCCGCCGCCGGGCCGGGCCCGCCGCGGCGCGACCCCGCCCATCGTCCCGCTCGCCGTGCTCGACGACCCCGGCGTCCCCGCCCGGCTCCAGGCCGCGCTGCGGGACCGCGCCGTCCGCGTACACGCCCGCACCCTGGGCCGCGAGCTGTCGATCGTGCGCGGCGCGCTGTCCTGGTGGCGGGCCCAGGGCTGGATCCGTACCGACCTGACCGGCGCGCTGCGCACCCCGGCCCAGCCGCATGAGGAGGCGCGGAGCCTCACCCCGGAGCAGGTCTCCGCGGTCTTCGCCCTCCCCGCCGACCTGCGCGAGCAGACGTTCTGGCACCTGCTCTACGAGAGCGGCGCGCCGGTCGAACGGGTCCTCGCCCTCAACGTCCACGACCTCGACCTGCCCCGCCGACGGATACGGCCGGGCGTCGCCTCGGCCGGCGAGCCGATCCGCTGGGGCTCGGGCACCGCCCGCCTCCTCCCCCTCCTCCTGGTCGGCCGCACCGCGGGCCCGCTGTTCCTCACCGAACGCCGTGCCGCCCCCACGACCCCGGCCCGCGACGTGTGCCCGGTGACCGGGCGTCGCCGGCTCTCCTACCGCCGCGCCGCCGAGCTGTTCACCGCCGCCACCAAACCCCTCGACCCGGCCGGGCGCGGCTGGACGCTCCGCGACCTGCGCCAGGCGGGCAAGTCCCACCTGCGGCCCCGGCAGGGTGAGGCGCCCGGCGCCCGCCGAGGCCGGTCCGGCTGAGCCGGTACCGCGCCGCAGCGTCAGGCGGCGATCGAGTCGCTCGGCCTGAGGAGCGCTCATCGCCGTCTCGGCGGCCGGCGTCGCACCGGTGCCCCTGCTCGCGCCGGCCGGTGCGGCGGCACGGCCCGAGCGACGGATAATTCCGGAGGCAAGATCGACTCCGGCCCGGGCACAGCCCGGAACGACCCACGAGGGCAGGCGCGCCGTGACCGACACGACCATGGGTTTCGACCGCACGCGGCTCGACCGCATCGACCGGCAGCTGGCACGTCACGTCGACGAGGGACGGCTCGCCGGGTGGCAGCTCGCCATCACCCGGCGGGGGCGAATCGTCCACCTCTCCGCGTACGGCCACCGCGACCGCGAGGCCGGGCTCCCGGTCACCGACGACACGATCTGGCGTATCTATTCGATGACGAAGCCGATCGCCACGGTGGCTGCGATGACGCTGTGGGAGGAGGGCGCGTTCGAGCTCACCGACCCCATCAGCCGCTGGCTGCCCGAGTTCGCCGACGTCCGGGTGTACGCCGAGGGCCCGGTCGACGACGTGGTGACCGTCCCGGCGGCCGAGCCGATCCGGGTGTGGCACCTGCTCACCCACACCTCCGGTCTCACCGCCGGATTCCAGCACGCCACCGTGGTCGACGCCCTCTACCGGCGGGCCGGCTACGGCTTCGGCTTCCCCGAGGGCACGACCCTGGCGTCGGTCTGCGACGACCTCGCCCGGCTGCCACTGCTGTTCCAGCCGGGCACCTCCTGGGGCTACGGCGTCTCCACCGACGTGCTCGGGCGGCTCATCGAGATCTGGACCGGGCAGAGCCTCGACGTGGCGATCGCCGAGCGCGTCACCGGGCCGCTCGGCATGCGTGACACCGTCTGGCACGCCGCCGACGACGGCCGCAAGGAACGGCTCGCTGCGCTCTACGTCCCGGACCCCGAGACCGGCCTCGCCGTTCGGGACGACGCCGTCGGCGACCGGGCGCTCACCCCGCCGTCGATGCTGTCCGCGGGCGGGGGCATGCTGTCGACGATCTCCGACTACGTGCGGTTCACCCTGATGCTCGCGGGCGGCGGCGAGCTCGACGGCGTCCGCATCCTCTCCCCCCGGACGCTGCGGCTGATGACCGCCAACCACCTCGAGGCCGACCTCGCCACGCTGTCGACGAGCGCCTTCACCCAGACGGACCTGCGCGGCGTCGGCTTCGGCCTCGGGTTCGCCGTCGTGCTCGACCCGGTGAAGTCGCTCAGCGTGGCGAGCGCCGGCGAGTACTACTGGGGCGGCGCGGCCGGCACGATGTTCTCGGTCGACCCGGTGGAGGATCTGACCGTCGTGTTCATGACCCAGTCGCTGCCCCTGCGCGGCGGGTCACGGCTGGCATCGGCGGGAACGTACCCGACCCGCGCGCAGCTCCGCCGGCTCGTCTACAGCGCCCTCGTCGACTGACGGCCGAAACTTTTTGCGAGATTCGCCACTCGTCCGGCGATGAGTTTCCGCTCCCTCACCGGTCAGAACCGGCACATCCGATCGACCGTTGACGGGCAAGGAGTCGTTTGATGCGCAAACTCACCGCCGGTCTGTTCATCTCGCTCGACGGCGTGGTCGAGGAGCCGCAGAACTGGCATCTGACGTACTTCAACGAGGAGATGGGGGACGCCGTCGGTGCGCAGCTCACCGCGGCGGACACCCTGTTGATCGGCCGCAGGACCTACGAGACTTTCGCCGAGGCGTGGCCGCGACGCGAGGCCGAGGGCGGCGAGGACGCCGACTTCGCCAAGGTTCTCGGCGACATGCGCAAGATCGTGGTCACGCGTCAGGACCTCACCTTCACCTGGCGCAACTCCGAGCGGCTGCAGGGCGACCTCGTCGAGGCCGTCACCGCCCTGAAGAACGAGCCGGGCGAGGCGGACATCGCGATGTCCGGGTCGATCTCCGTCGTGCGGCAGCTGCTCGCCGCCGGCCTGCTCGACGAGCTGCACCTGCTGGTCCACCCGGTCGCCGTACGCAAGGGCATGCGCCTGTTCGACGAGGGCGAGCCGCCGATCCCGCTGCGGCTCATCAGCGCCAAGCCGTTCGCCACCGGGGTGGTGTACCTCGTCTACGGCCCGGCCGAGCCCGCCGCGGCGGGCGCGTAGCCGGCCGCTCGGGCCGCCCCGGCAGCCGGCCGGAGCGGCTTCCCTCGCACTCCGGCCGGGCGACGAACGCGGGCACGCCCGCCACGTCACGGCCGAGCCGGTGAGGGCGGCGCCCGTGCCCGTGCCCGGGCGCCGTCCCGCGCGGCGGGCGAGGTGTCCCCGCGCGAAACGGCCGCGGCCGTCCGGTGCGCCTTCCGGCGGGCTGGACTCTCTCACGGTGTGAGAGTGCATCCTGGCCACCGCACCACGAGCGTGTTCCGGCCGCCCGGCGGCGCCACCGGCGCCGCCGGGCGGCCGGCGGGCACGACGGCGACGAGGCACACCGGAGGGACCGACCATGACCCTGGTGGCGGGCGTCGAACCCCGCGGCATGCGGCACTGCGAGACGACCGCGCTTGGCGTGCTGCTGCGGCACGAGGGCATCGACCTGTCCGAGCCGATGCTGTTCGGGCTCGGCGCCGGCCTGTCGTTCATCTACTGGGACGGCAGGAACATTCCCTTCCCGTTCCTCGGAGGCCGGATCAAGCCCTTCGAGCTGACCAGGAACCTCACCGCCCGGCTGGGGCTGACCCTGCAGGTGTGCGAGACCACCTCCGAGCGCAGGGCGTGGCGGAACGTGGCGACCCAGATCGACGCCGGGCGCCCGGTCGGCCTCCAGCTCGACAGCTACCACCTGGAGTACTTCACCTCCCGGGTGCACTTCGGCGGCCACATGGTCGCGATGTACGGCTACGACGACGAGTACGCCTACCTGGTGGACACCGCGCCACAGGGATCGGGGGTGCGCACCTCGCTCGCGAGCCTCGCCAGGGCGCGGGCCGAGCGTGGCCCGATGACCGCCCGGAACCGCTCCTTCACCCTCACCGCGCCCGGCCCGGTGCAGGTGACCCGGGACCACATCGTGTCCGCGATCAGATCCTGCGCCGACGCGTTCCTCTCGGCCCCCATCGCGAACCTCGGCCACCGCGGCATCGCCAAGGCCGCCCGCCAGGTCCGCGGCTGGCTGCGCCGTACCGACCGACCGCACGAGGACCTGCCGCAGGCCGCCCGCCTCATGGAGCACGGCGGCACCGGCGGCGCCCTGTTCCGCGCCATCTACCGCGACTTCCTCGCCGAGTGCGCCCAGTGGCTCGACGACCCCGCCCTGCGCACCGGCCACGCCCGGTACGGCGAGGCCGCCGAGCTGTGGACGCAGACCTCCGCGCTGATCGCCAAGGCGGGCGAGACCGGCGACCCGGCCCTCCTCGACCAGGCCGGTGCCGTACTGGAGGACCTCTCCCGCATCGAGGCCGAGGCGATGCGCGCCCTGAGCGCCTGCGGCGACCGATGACGCCCCACCCGGGGCGCCGATGAGCCCCCGGAGTCACTCCCGGCCTTCGGCCGCGGCGCCGCCGTTCACCGCATATGTACGGCACGGCCAGGGATAACCCGCCGACCGGTGTGGCGGCCCGGCGACGCGGAATAACCGTAGGCGAGGGATCGAGCTAACCGGATGGGGAGCCATGCGTATCCGAAACGTGTACCGGCCGGCGGTCTTCGGTTGCGATGCGGACGACCGGCTGACCGAGGTCGCGCAGCGGATGATGGAGAAGAACGTCGGCTCCCTCGCCGTCCTCGACGGCGACCGGGTGATCGGCATCATCACCGAACGCGACCTCGTGGCGGCCCTCGCCGACCCCCAGGAGCCCGGCGATCCGGCGGCGATGACCGCCGCCGCCTACGCCTCGACCACGATCAAGACCGCGCACCCCGACGAGGACTCGCGCGACGTCGCCAAGCGCATGCTCGATGAGGGCATCCGCCACCTCCCCGTCGAGGAGGACGGCCGCATGGTCGGCATGGTGTCCATGCGCGACCTGCTCGCCTTGGAGACCTGGGCTACCTGACCGCGCGATAGGGCCGATACGAGATCACCACAACCGCGTTGCACCATCGGTGAGCTCTCCGCGCCGTGCCCGATGGCTTACCGGAGCCGACGACCCTGCGCCCTTTCGACGGTGCCTACGCACCCCACCCGAAAGGATGGCGCCGCAGCGGGAGCCAGAGCCGATAGGGAAACGGGGCTACTGACGCTTTCGCGGGCAGGAGTCTCGGCTGGTCCGGGCACGGTTCGCCGAGCGGGGGCATGAGCGTTCTGGAAGTCGCCTGGTCCCAAGCCCGATGAGTACCGCCGACTCGGTCAGACGGCCGGTGCCGAACTCGTGCTCTTCGTCGCCTGGCCCCGGTTCGACGAGTACCGCCGGCTCGGTCGGGAGGTCGGCGCGACCTCGTGCCCCCAAGAGACGGGGCCGAACCTGGGCATGAGAAAGCGGCCGGTGGTGGCCGAGCCGCAGCTCGGCCACCACCTTCGACGTACACCCATTCGCCATGACAGAACGGACGTAAGCAGGCTAGAACCTCAATCATGGTTGAGGTCAATTCGGTCCGGCCGCCCGCCGATGCCGGCGGCCTACGCACATGGCCGCTGGAAGGGAGACGGTGGCGGGGTTCGGCGGGGAGAGGGTGTTCACTCGCTCGTCAAGCGGCTTCCTTTACAATGTAGATCACCGCCACCCTCCATCGCCGGCCCGCGCTCATGCCGCCGGAGTACGGCCCACGCGGGATACCGCACCGGCCGGTGAGCGTGCCCGGCCTCGGCGGGATCTGCGCGCGAGACCGTGGATCAGGGTGTCCGCGTGATCCCCCGCCCGACGGCGTCCGGCCGGGTTCCCCGCCTCGTCGCGCGCGCCCGATCGGCGCCGCTCGCCGGCCGGACGGCCGAGCGTCCGGCCCCGCTCGTCGAGGTGGCCGTTCTGCTGCTGGTGATCCTGGTCTTCGCCCGGCCGCACCCCGCCGCCGGGACGGATGCCGCGGCCCTGCAGGCCGTCGAGCGGGCGCTCCACCTGGACATCACGCTCGCGGCGAACCGGTGGCCGGCCGAGCATCCGGTCCTGATCAAACCCGCGGTGTACTACGACCGCCTCTACCACCTCGTGATCGTCGGGGTGCTGGTGCGGGTCTTCGTCCGGCATCCCGGCGACCACGTCAGGGTGCGCCGCGTGCTCGTGGTGACGGCCCTCCTGGCGCTCCCCGTGTTCTGGGCGCTGCCCCTGTCGCCCCCGCGGTTCGCCGTCCCGGGCGTGGTGGACATCGCCGCCGAGCACGACATCCTCGGCGGCGAGGCCTCGCACACGCTCGCGACCGGGCGGAACCTGTACTCGGCGATGCCGAGCATGCACACCGCATGGTCCCTGTGGTGCGGCTACGCCGCCTGGTACGCCCTGCGGACCCGGCACCCGCGCCTGGCGGTGCTCCCCTGGCTGTTCCCGCTCGGCATGGCGGCGGTCGTCCTCGCCACCGGCAACCACTACGTGCTCGACATCGCCGGAAGCGTCACCCTGCTGCTCGTCTCCATCGCCGTCGTCTCGGTGTGGGACCGGCTCGCCGCGCGCGGACGGGCCCGGCGGCGATCCTTGCGCACGGCCCCGTGACGGCGGTCGCGCGCCGGTGCGGGCGGGTTCGATGAGAACGCTCTGATCCGTGCCTCACCGGATACTCACCGCCGCCCGCGAGGCTCGGCACCGTCCGGCCGTACGACACGGCCGCTGCGAGGGAGGGACCCGCGCCGCCGCGGCGTCCTCGCAGCGGCCGTGGGCCCGTTCCTCCCGAGTCGGCGGTGGGGTGGTCCTGGCTGGGGGTCCCCTGGCGTGTAGGCACGTCGCTTCTCTAAAGAAAATTAACCATTTTCGTGACGATGCTGTGTAATCTACGCCAGCAGATCATGGCGCCCGGGAAGGTGTGATCGCCGGGCATCCGGAGGGCGGATCGTGGCGGGCTGGGAGGGTTCGGACCACATGTCCCTGCAGCGCGGCAGCCTAGGTCCGAACGCGTGCCCTCAGGAGAGGCAGCGGTCCCCGTACGGCGGCACCGACCTACCGGTCATCCGCCTCCACCGCCTCTTGGAAGGCCCGGCTCCGGTGTCGTGACCGGCGTGACGTGGCCGTCGTCGTGCTCGTGGCCATCGGCGCGGTGGTCGCCCCGCTCTCCGGTGGCCCGAGCACCCCGGTCGCCGGCGACACCGATCACCCGTCGCGGCGGATCACGAGCGTGATGACATCAAGGAGCGGTGGTACGGATGCGGGACCGTGAATTCGAGCGGGCTGTCGAACGCGCTGTGAAGCGCGCGGTGGATCCCGGGATCGGTTGCCAGGGTTGCGGTTGCCTGCTCGTCGCCGGCTTCCTCGCCCTCGTGCTGGGCATGTCCCTCCTCGGCGATCTCTTCTTGTGGCTGGAAGGCAAGGATCGGGAGCGTGCTCCCGCATACCAGGCGTTCGACGTCACTCCCCCCGAACTGCGCTTCCGTAAGGTCCGCCTCAAGGTGGACGAGGCGATCTGTGGGCCTCGCAAGCTGGGGAAGGGCAAGAATGAGATCTCGCTAAAGGAGGGCCGGTATTGCCTGATCAAGCTGACCGTCCGCAACACGGGCAAGAAGGACGCGATCGTCAGGTTGTCTGGAGTGGTCGGGACGGAGGCGGCCGGCACCAATCTCTGGGGCCGCGGGCTCAACGTCTATCCCGAGGTCGCCCGGGCCGCGGGGCTACGACCGCTGTTGTCCGATAACCAAGACGTTCCCCCGGGCAAGACCCGCCGGTTCGCTCTCGGGGTCGTGGCCCCGGAGAACCAAGATCTCCACGAAGCGGGGTTCATCCTGGGCTACCATGACGGCTTTTACTATGAAACATCCGAGAAACTCTCTGTTTACTTCAGCGAACGCGAACGCCGCTGACGACTGTGACCGCGCACCGTCATCGCGCAGCTGAGCCGTCCCCCGGCCGCGTCGTGATCGCGCCCCGGCCCGGCAACCTGTTCGACCGGCAGGTGCTGTGGACCCGGACCGGCCGGAAAGGTATCGCGGTCCCGCGCCGGAACGCCCGGCACGGGACCGCGGGTGTGCCGGGGGACGCTCCGGGCGGTGACGCCGGACGACGTGCGGGTGCCGGACGGAGCGAGGTGCACGCTGGCCGGCACCCGGGTCGAGGGCGACGTCAAGGTGGAGAACGGCGCGGTGCTCGTCGCGCACAAGGTGCGGGTGAAGGGCAACGTGCAGGCGGAGGGTGCCCGCTCGGTCACGGTGACCGGCCGATCCGTGATCGCCGGCAGCGTGCAGGTGAAGCGGGGCCGGTCCGCGGCGGTGCTCTCCTCGCACATCAACGGCGACATCCAGCTCGACGCCAACCGGGGCCGCCTGCGCGTGCACCGCAACCGGGTGGGCGGCGACATCCAGCTGTTCGGCAACAAGGGCGGCCGGGCGTCCATCCACCACAACCGGGTCGAGGGCAACCTGCAGTGCAAGGAGAACCGCCCGAAGCCGGTCGGCGGCGGCAACCGCGTGCAGGGCGACAAGGAAGACCAGTGCCGTCGCCTCTGAGCGCCGGGCCGGCGCGGGTCACCGCGCACCGGTGACCCGCAACCGGGCGGAGCGATCGGGGGACCGTCCCGGACCCACCGCGGCGTCCCGGCCGGTCGATGGGCGCCGCGCGAACGTGCGGGGCGGGAACCGATCCCGGATGCCGCCGATCCGGCCGCGCGGGGCTCCCGGGGGCCGGACCCCGGCTGCCTTTGCCAGACGGTCGCGGCGCCGAGCGATGACCCGGCGCGCGGCTACGCCGGCTTCCAGCCGACGAGCATTGTGGTGAGCTCGTTGAGCGCCACCGGCGGCTCCACCTCGAACCCGGCCTCGCGCAGCCACCCCGTGCCGTCCGCGGTGCTGTACTCCGACGCCCCGCTCACCAGCGCCATGTTGAGGCTCATCAGCAGGCCGAACGTCGACTTGTCCCGCTCGTCGTCGAACATGCTGTCGTAGATGATGAGCGCCCCGCCCGGCGGGAGATGCTGGAACGCCCGCTCGATGAGCACCCGCCGCCTGGCCTCCGGCCAGTCGTGCAGGACGTGGCCCATCACGTAGACCTCCGTCTCCGGGAGACGGTCCGAGAAGAAGTCCCCGGCCTGGAAGGTCACGCGGTCGGCGACCCCGCTCCCCTCGACCAGCTCGCGGAAGAGCGGCTCGAGCGGCGCGAGGTCGAACGTCACCCCGCGCAGGTGCGGGTGGGCCGACGCAATCATCGTTGTGATCTTTCCCCGGCAGCCGCCGAGGTCGGCGAAGGAGCTCACCCGGTGCCACGGGAAGCGCTCGGCGAGCGCGTCGCCGATGAGCACCGCGTAGCCGTCCATGCCCTCCGCGAAGGCCCGCGTCCGTTGCTCGTCGGCATACAGGTGGGCCATCGGCGAGGAGGATCCGCCGGAGAAGCGGTCGGCGATGCTCTGCCCCGAGCGCAGGAACGCGGACAGCTCGCCCCAGGCCGGATAGAGCCTGCGCCGGGTGAGCGTGAGGAAGCCGCCGATGTACTCCGGCGAGTCCGGATCCAGATAGGCGGCGGCGAGCGGGGTGGCCCGGTATGTGGTGCCCTCCTTGGCGAGCAGTCCCATCGCGACGAGGGCGTCGAGGAAGTCACGGGACACCGAGGGGTGCAGGCCGAGCGCCGCCTCCAGTTCGGCACGGTCCGCGGGCCCTTTGGCGAGCCGCGCGAACACCCCCAGCTCCACACCCGCGAACAGAGCCTGGGACTGGTAGAAGCCCGTGGCGGTACGGATGAGCGGAACCGGATCAGGTCGACCGTTCATGGGAACTCCTGGGAGATCTCGTCGAGCAGAGCCGTGGTGTGCTCCGCCTTACGGAACAGCGGGTGGTTGATGACGTGGCGCAGATGGCCCGTCCCCGTCACGATGCCGTCGCCCGCCACGCGCAGCTCTCGCAGGGCCCGGTCCATGCGGTCCAGCGCCTGGTCCCGATCGGGACCCCAGCAGATGATCTTCCCGATCAGCGGGTCGTACTCGGGCGGCACGCGCACACCCGGCGCACCGTACGCGTCGACCCGGACGAACGGCCCTCCGGGCGGCTCGAAGACGCGCAGGACGCCCGGGGCCGGCGCGAAGCCGCGGTCCGGATCCTCGGCGTTGATCCGGCACTCCACGGCCGCCCCGCGCAGGGCGACCTCCTCCTGGCGGAGCGAGAGCGGCGCGCCGCCCGCGAGGAGCAGCTGCTCGCGCACAAGGTCCACGCCGGCCACCATCTCGGTCACCGGATGCTCGACCTGGAGCCGGCAGTTGACCTCGATGAAGAAGAACTCCCCGCTGTCCTGGTCCACGAGGAACTCGAAGGTCCCCGCGCCCACGTAGCCCAGCTCCTTCGCCGCGGTCACGGCCGCGCTCGCCATATCGGCGACGAGCTGGGGCGGCAGCCCGGGAGCCGGGCTCTCCTCGACCAGCTTCTGCCGCCTGCGCTGCACCGAGCAGTCGCGTTCGCCCAGATGGATCACGCCGCCTCGGCCGTCGGCGAGCACCTGCACCTCGACGTGCCTGGCGCGTGGCAGGAAGCGTTCGACGCAGATGCCGTCGTCGCCGAACAGGGCTCTGGCGGTGGCACGGGTCTCGCGGTAGATCTCGGCGAATTCCTCCGGGTCACGCACCAGCCCCATGCCCCTGCCGCCACCGCCCGCGACCGGTTTCAGCAGCACGGGGTAACCGACGGCGTCGGCAAGCGCCCGCGCCTCCCGCTGCCCGCCCCGGACGACGCCGCCGGGCAGCACGGGCAGGCCGGCCCCGGCGGCCGCCTCCCGGGCCGCCGCTTTGTCCCCGAGCGTCGCCATCACCTCGGGCGGCGGTCCGACGAACACGAGACCGTGCTCGCGGCAGGCGAGCGCGAAGTCCGCGTCCTCGGCCAGGAAGCCATAGCCGGGATGCACCGCCTCCGCGCCGCACTGGATCGCCGCCTGGATCAGCGCCGCCGCGTCCAGGTAGCTCCGGGACGCCGGGGCCGGGCCGATGCACACCGCCTCGTCGGCGAGCCGTACGGCCGGCGAGTCACGGTCGGCCACCGAGTGCGCGACGATGCTGCGGATTCCCAGCTCGGCGCAGGTGCGCACGATGCGCAGCGCGATTTCGCCGCGATTCGCCACCAAGACCGAGCCGATCATCCGACGCCTTCCAGCGGCTCCAGTTCGATCAGCGGCTGCCCGTACTCGACCGGGGCGCCGTCGGGCTGGAGGAACGCGACCACCCGCCCGCGGACCTCGGCCTCGACCGGATTCATCAGCTTCATCGACTCGATGATCCCGACCTGCTTGCCGGGCTCGACGAGGTCACCGGGCGACACGAAGGGCGGGGCGCCGGGCTCGGGCGCGTGGTAGAACGTTCCGATCATCGGGGCGCACACGTGCAGCCGCCCGGCGGGCTCCGGCACGGCCTCGGCGACGGCGGCCGCGGTCCGCCCCGTGCTCCAGCTCAGCTCGACGCTCACGTCCCCCCAGCGCACAGACATTCGCTCGGGGGGCGACGCCGATGCGCGGATCAGGCCGGCCACCGTGGCGCGGATGTGCTCCAGGCGCGGGTCGGCCGGGGCTTCGGACTGGGACGCTTCGTGCTGGTGGGACAAGGCGTCACCTCGTCAGGTCGTGGACAGCACGTCGAAGGTTTCGTAGGGGCGGGCGCGATCTCTGTCCAGGTAGGGTCGCAGCGGCGTGGTGACCCGGTGGTCGCTGCTGTGCACCCACGCCAGCAAATCCTCCTTGCTCCGCCACAGGCTGGTGACGACGAGCACGCCGGGCTCGTCCTGTGAGGCGAGGAGCTCGCTGCCCAGCATTCCCGGGGTGCCCTCGAGTTGCTTGCCGATCTCGGCGTAGAGGGCCGAGACGGGCCGCACCTCCTCCTCGGGCACGCGATACCAGAGGATGACCCGCACCTGCGTGCTCATGCTTCACCCGTCGTCAGCTCGTATACCGGCCGCATCGTGATCATCTTTCCTCCCGTCCGGTACGGCGCCAGCAGCTCTCTGTTGCGCCGGTGCTCCTCACTGGTCTCGAATCGCCGGAAGGTGTCCTCGTCCGTCCAGTCGGTGAAGATGTAGTAGGCGTCGTCGCCGCGCATGAGCCACTGGCCGAGGTTCCCCGGATGGCCGGCGATCCGCCGGGCCACCGCGAGCCAGGCCCGTTCGAAGGCCTCCTCCGTTCCCGGTTCGACCTCGACCTCCAGCACGGCGCGAAAGTAGCGTCCGCTCACCACAGCAGCACCCCCACCCCCGTCACGTTCGCGGCGAACCCGGCCAGCGCGAAGCCGGAGCGCACGGCGTTCCATCGCGCCCAGCTCGCCCTGATGTCGCGCCGGTCGAAGTCGTCCGGCAGCCGATCGGGATCGAGCCTGAGGACCGAGCGCTTGAGCGGGGCGTTGCGCGTCGCGGAGACCACCATCGTTCCGCCCAGGGCCACCGCGCCCAGCAGGAACGGCCAGGTCGTGGCCGGGCGTTGGCCGCCCACCCCGATGAGCAGCGCGAGATCGGCCGCGGCCGCGCCGGCGACGCAGATCGGGCCGAGGGGGTCGAAGCGGGGCGACCAGAACCGGTGCAGCCGTACGTAGTCGGGCCCGTCGAGGCGCCGCATCCAGGGCACCCCGCCGATGACCGACCACAGCAGCATGCCCGCGACCAGGCCGTTGAGCAGCAGGGCGAGGGGAAGCAGCAGTGCCGGCGCCATCTCAGCCCTGCTCGATGACCCGCTTGATGTGCGCCATCTGGGTCGCGCTGTTGCGGTTGATGCGGTCACGCATCTCCTCGTCGGTCACCGGAGCGCCGTCCTTGACCTCGAAGTCCTGCACCCAGCGCATGCGCACCCCCTCGGGCAGCTCCTCGAACTCCCAGAACAGGTGCATGTACTTGAACCAGCCGGTCTCCACGCGGTGCGCACGGACCGTGCGGGTGATCGGGTCGACCGTGCGCTGCGACACCCAGCTCCACTGGTTGCCGTCCTCGTCGGGATGCATCGTGAGCCGGAAGGTGACCGTGTCGCCGTCCCGCTTCAGCACCTCGACCTTGGCGTACTCGGTGAACAGCTCCGGCCAGGACTCCACGTCGTTGGCCATCGTCCACACCCGTTCGAACGGCGCGGCGATGACGATCTCGTTGTCGGTGTGCTGTGCCATGTCAGGCCTCCCATCGGTAGAACGGCGTGGCCATCGCGTCCTTCGGCTCGCGCCAGTTCGGGTCGTAGGGGGAGATGTAGCGGCTGAGTTTGGCGTTGATGTCCCGGAACAGGGGGTGCTCGCGGGCGGCGTTGATGTTGTCCGTGATGTCGTTGTCGGCCTCGACCAGGTGGAAGTACAGCCCGTTGAAGTGGAACAGGGTCCTGGCCTTGCCGCCGAGCAGGTGCGGCAGCTCGCCCCGGTCCGACTCCGCGAAGATCTCGGCCACGGCGTCGGCGTCCTTGACGTCCATCCTGGCGACGATCAGAGTGCGGTGCACGGCATTCCTCCGTCCTCGTGTCCCTTCCTCGCGATCTCGGCGTGCGTCAGGCCTTCACGCGGATGCCGTGGTCGGACAGCCACTGGTTGAGCTGCAGGACCAGCTCCATGTCGGTGGCGTCGATCCACGCCCGTTCGGGCACCGGCGGCTCCTCCACCCGGCGGCGCGCCGCGGCGGTGTCGAGAAGCGGTCGCACCGGCGCGTCCAGGTCGTCGAGCAGCAGCCGCAGTTCCTGCCGCAGCACGCGGCCGTAGCCGGGGTCCCGTCCCACAGGGAACGGGCTCGGCGGACGGTTGCGCAGCGCCTCCGGAAGCAGGTCGGCGACGGCGGCGCGGAGGATGCTCTTGGAACGGCCGTCGAAGTCCTTCATCGCCCAAGGGACGTTGAACATGTACTGCACCAGCGCGGGATCGCAGTACGGCAACAGCAGCTCGATCCCCTCGGACGCCGCGGCCCCGTCGTCGAGGATGCAGCTGAACTCCTGCAGCCCTTGCAGGTACAGGTAGCCGATCTCCCGCATGCGCCGTTCGTCCGCGCTCTCGCCGTCGAGCACCGGCGCCGCGGCCAGATCCGCGCGGTAGCGGTCCGCGCAGTAGGCGGGAAGGTCGAGCTTGGCGAGCAGGTCCGGCGCGAGCAGTCCGGTGCCGAGCCCGGCCGGCGGCAGCCGGTCCTGGATCGAGGCGATCCACGGGTAGGTGCCGGCGTCGATCACGGCCCGGTCGGTCTGGCCCATGACCCCGCCGAAGACGATGTTCGCCCGGTTGCCGCCCATCGCGGCCCCGCCGTACGGGGCGACGGCCCGGCACAGGACCCGCAGCGACCTCGGGAACTGCGGCGCCGCCACCGGAAGGTCGTGCTGCGCGGCCACCGAGGTCGCGCGGAGCACCGGGTCGGTGGTGGTGCCGGGCGGCATGAGCAGGTGGGTGTGGTCGGTGTCGAGGTGCGCGGCGACGGCGGTGGCGTGCGGCCGGTCCTCGTCGCTTCTGAGCGGTCCCGGGACGGACGGCCCGGGATCGGCGTAGCCGAGGGAGAAGGTGCGCAGCCGTTCGCCGCGCCGGCGCAGGATGTCCGAGGCGATCGCGGCCAGCGCCGCGGAGTCGAGGCCGCCGGACAGCAGCATCGCGACCGGGCCGGCGGCGTCGAGCCGGCGTTCCACCGCCGCCTCCAGCAGCTCACGGGCGGTGCGGACGGTGCGTTCCAGGTCGTCGCGGTGCTCGGCCGCCTCCACCCGCCAGTAGCGGCGGGACGTGACCCCGTCCCGGGTGATGCGTACCACGCCGCCCGGCGGCACGGGCGACAGGCCGTCGATGACGCCGACCCCCGGCGTAGCGGTGTAGGCGAGCAGCTCCCGAAGGCCTTCCAGGCCGATCTCAGGGCGTACCAGCGGGTGGGCGAGGATCGCCTTCGGCTCCGATCCGAAGATCACACCGTCGGCGGTCGGGTGGTAGTACATCGGTTTCACGCCGAGCGGGTCGCGGACCAGGGTGAGGCTCTCGTCCCGGCCGTCCCACACGGCGGCGGCGTAGGTGCCCTCCAGGTGTCGGGGGAAGTCGGCACCCCAGCGGAGGTACGCCTGTTCGACCGCCTTCGCGGGATCGGGCTCGCCGTAGACCAGGCCGTCGACGGCGGCCACCACCCGGCTCGCGGGGGCGGGGGCTCGTGCCGGTGTGCGACCGTGCAGGCGCTGCCCGAGCAGCGCGCGGCGGCCGGTCCACGACCACTCACCGCCTGGCCCCCGATGCGCGATCGAACCCAGCTGGGCGAGCAGGACGGCACGGTCTCGGCTCAGGTCCCGCAGGTAGTCCACCCATCCGGCGATGCCGCCCATCGGCACCTCCCTTCCTCTCGGTGTCCTGCCGCTGCATGGTCGCAACGGCCCTTCGACGTTCGTTTGAGGATCTCTGGATACGGGGCGTCGGCCCTGGCCGACGCGGCGGCGGGGCCGCGGCGCGTCCACGCCTTCACCGCCGGCCGCCCGCGCTGCCTCGGACCGCGCCCAGGCTGGTCTGCCGGGCGGCGCCGACACGCAGGGCGCACCGCCCGGGCCCCGGCGTCCGGCGGGCGGGACGGCCCGCGCGCCCGCCCGCGTGCGCCGTGCGAAGGTGCGGTCCCGCCGGACCGGTCACGGTGAGTGCAGCCCGGCCAGCTTGGGGTAGGCGCTCACCTGCCAGACCGCCGCCAGCCCGGTGACGTACCTGACGAGACGCTCGACGCCGATGCCGAAGCCGGCGCTGGACGGGATGCCGGTCCTGGCGAGCTCGAGGTACCAGCCGTATGCGGCGGGGTCCTCCCCTGACTCCCTGATCCTGTCGATCAGGTCGGGATGGGCGTGCTCCCGTTCGCCGCCGCTGGCCAGCTCACCGAAGCCCTCGCCGGCGATCAGGTCGAAGTTGCACAGCGTTCCGGGGTGCTCCCGGCTCTCCCGGTCATAGAAGCCGCGCGAGCCCTTGGGGTAGTCCACCACGAAGAACGGTCCGGTCTCGCGCTCCGACAGCAGCCGTTCCGCCTCCCAGTCGATCTCCGCGTCCGGTGCCTGCGGGTGCCCCATGCCGCGGAGCCGTGCGACCGCCTCGGCGTGCGAGATCCGCGGGTACGGCGCCGCGACCGACTTGGCGAGCGTGTCCGGATCGCGACCCAGGGCGGCCAGGTCGTCGCGCGCCTCGCGGGCGACGGCCTCCACCATGGCGCTCACCAGCCCCTCGGCCACCGCCATCGCCGTGTCCCGGTCCGCCCCGGCGAGTTCCACGTCGAGCTGGTGGAACTCGACGAGATGACGGCCCGTCTCCCTGGTCTCCGGCGGTTCGAGGCGCACGTTCGGCGCGAGGTAGAAGATCCGGTCGAATGCGAGCAGCGACGCCTGCTTGTACAGGATCGCGCTGGTCATCAGCTTGTAGCGGCGGCCGTAAAAGTCGACGTCGACCTGCCCGGCGCCGCGGATCCCGGGGTCGGTGACCGGTCCGATCACGGGCGGGAGCAGCTCGACGAACCCGAGACCGGCGAGGTGGTCCCGGGCGGCGCACAGCATCACGTGCTGGATGCGGAGCGCCCGCCTCGTCTCGGGTGCCGCCAGATGTTCGGCCGGCGGAGGAGGCGTGTGGTTTCGGGTCATGTGCGTTCTCCCGTCTCACGAGACGTCGATGCCGTCGTAGACCCGTCGCATGTACGACAGGGCGTGCAGCAGGGATGAGGCGGTCAGTGGCTCGACGCGGGCGGCCGGGTCCGGTTTGATCGGCATTCCGCCGACCGCCGTCCAGTGGAGCCTGCCGTCGGCGCCGATGGCCGCGGCCGACCGGCGGGGGTTGTCGGGGTGCAGGCAGTACGGCACGTCGAGGATGTGCCTGCGGAACGCCCGCACCAGCGCGGTGCCGACGTCGTCGGCGAGCTCACGCACGGCGTCGACCAGCCGCCGGGCCTCTTCGTAGAGCCCGGTGTCCTCCGGTTCGGCGCCCGGTGTGGCCCGCCGCGCCGCCCGTGCCGCAGCCTCCAGGGCCGCCACGTTCTCGGCGATGGTGGGGATCCTGCTGCCCTCCGCCTCGGTCTTGACGATCAGGCGGGCGGCTCCGCCACGCACCGCCAGCCGTGCGGCCTCCGCCAGCACGGCGGATGCGCCCCGCGGCGTGCGCGGATACAGGCCCATGTAGGTGTAGACGACGACGTGCCAGTCGATCCCCGGCAGTTCCTCGGCGGCGAGCCTGCGCAGCGCAGCCACCGCCTCAAGGTCCTGGGCCGGGCAGGTCTGCTGGGCGTAGCTGAGTGAGACGCTGCGCAGGCCGCGCTGGGCGAAGAACATCCCCTCCAGCACGGACAGCGCCACCAGCAATCCCGGTGGGCAGAGCTGGCCGAGCATGCAGCCGCCGAAGGTCTCCAGATGCGGCTCCGCCCCCTGGTCCTGCAGCGCGGCCAGCCTGTCCGCCGCGCGCCGCCAGTGCTCCACCGCCTCGGCCAGCGGCGTCCTGCCGTACGGCAGGCAGTACGAGACGGGGCCGCCCTCGGTGGCCGTCAGGCCGGCCTCGAGCATCGCGTCGATGATGGCGCCCGGTGCCGGGGAGCCGTGCCGTACCTGGACGGGAAAGCCCTGATCGACGAGGTCGGCGAGCACCGCGCGGGTGGTGGCCGGGCCGTGGGTGGCGATGGGGTAGCCGTTGAGCGGCTCGCCGTTCTCGAGGGCCCGGCGTGCCGCGGCCAGGTCGCCGAGCCTGGTGTAGCTGTCGACGGTCAGCGTGCCCACGGTCTCCGCGTCCGCGTCCCGGGTGGCGAGCAGCCCGGCGCGCATGCGTGCCGGATCGGCGAATCCCATCCGCGGCTGCACCACGAGGACGCCCGCCCGGTGCGCCTCGGCCACCCTCGCGCCGAAGGAGACGGCCGTTGCCATGGTCATGCGGGTCATGGGACGGCGGCATGGCGCATCGCCAGCGCCGAGACGAAGAGGCAGAACTCGGTGATCTCGGCGTCGCCGTCGAAGACCGCCGCGAATCCCGCGTCCAGCAGCCGCCTCACCTGGGCGGGGGTGGTACGGCCGTCGGTGGTGAGGCGGCCGCCGATGACCACCGGCAGCCGGGCGAGTTCGCGCCGGGCGCGCAGCGCGGCGATGAGGCGCAGCCCGTCCCGCACGCCGTGGCCGTTGACGGTGCCGACCACCACGAGGTCGGGTCGCTCCGCCAGGCAGTGCTCGGCCAGCAGGTCCTCCGGAACGCAGGCGCCGAGGTTGGTCACCTGGTGTCCCAGCTCCTGGAGGAGCAGCTGCAGGTACAGCAGGTTCCACGTGTGGGCGTCGGAGGCGACGCCGGTGACGACCGTGCGCAGCGGCGGGATCCGCCTGGTCGCGTCGGCCATGGGTGCTCCTTGTGATGGTTGTCCGGACATCGACGCCCCGCGCCGGAGGCGGTGCGGGTGGCACGCTTCGCCGCGCCCGGAGCGCGAGGTCGCGTCGGTTCAGGGGAGTGCCGCGAGGAGGGGGAGGTCGAGGGCCGCGCCGAGCGTCCGTGCCAGCGCACCGCGGTGGTCGCCGTCGGGGGCGAGGCCCCGCCAGGCGACGATGCCGTCGGGCCGTACCAGAACGGCCTCCCCGGCGGCGGCGCGGTACCGCCGCGCCCAGGCGTCGCCCAGGCGGTGCCCGGAGATAGGGACGCCGGTACGGGCCGCAAGCTCGTCGGCCGCCTCCAGCCAGAGGCCGCCCGCCTCGCCGGTGAGCAGCGCGAAACCGGGCCCGAACAGGTCGAGCACGGAGCCGTCGGCGATAGGCACGTGCGGCGCCCTCGTGCCCGGCTGCCCGGCGAGCTCGCCGACGGTGAGCACCCGGGCGGCGGTCTCGCCGGCGGTGGGCCCGTCACTCAGCGGGTACCGGTGGCCGAAGGTGAGGGTGAGCTCGTCGAGCAGGCCGGGCCGCCCGGCGGTCCCGCCGAACCCGGCACGTGTGGTGACCCGCAGCCGGCACTGGTCCACGATGAGCTCGGCGACGGGCCGTCTCTCCCGCTCGTAGCCGGCGAGCAGGCCGGGCCCGGCCAGGCCGCGCAGCGTGTAGGCGAGCCTCCAGGCCAGGTTGTGGGCGTCCTGCATGCCTGTGCTCGCCCCGAACCCGCCGACCGGCGGCATCACGTGCACCGCGTCGCCGGCGAGGAATACCCGCCCGACCCGCCACCTCTCCGCGACGAACGCCGACAGCTCCCACACCTGCGTGCCCGTCACCCGGACCGGGAGCCCGGGCACCCCGATGGCGGCCGAGACGAGCTCGGCGCAGCGATCGGCCGGAGGGGCCTGTGCCGCCTCGATGTAGAGAATGCCCTTGGTGAGCGTGTCGTCGTGCACCAGCAGGCCCTTCACCTTCGGGTTGAGCACCTGGCAGATGGCGAAGCGCCGGTCGCCGAGCACACCGGACAGGTCGGCCTCGAACAGGATGCTCACCTGGTGGTTGAGCGCGCGGGTGCCGCGCGTGGCGATCCCCAGGGCCCGCCGTACCGGGCTGCCGGCGCCGTCGGCGGCGACCAGGTAGTCGGCGTGGACCGTCCGCTCGCCGTCACGCCCGGCCAGCACGGCGCGCACCCCCGTGCCGTCCTGGGTGAACGAGATCAGCTCGACCCCGGTCCTGATCTCGGCGCCGAGACGCTCCGCCCCGTCGCGGATCATCGGCTCCAGCCGGTCCTGCCCGCACAGCGCCCATCCGCACGGGGTGATCGCACGGAGGTCGGCCGCTTTGGGCAGCGGGGCGCGGAACAGCTCCTCGCCCGCCAGGCTCGTCACCCCGGCGCGCAGCGTATGCCCGGCGAAGCCCGCCGAGGCGGCGCGCACGGCGGGTTCGAGGCCGATCGAGCGCAGCACCTCGACGGCGCGCGGGTTGACCCCCCGGGCCCGTGGATGGGCCGGAGGCCGCTCCCGCCGCTCGACCACCAGGCAGTCCACCCCGTACCAGGCCAGCAGCGCGGCCATGGTCAGGCCGGTGAGCCCGCCACCGGCCACGAGCACCTGGCGCTCTTCCCCCGCCCTCATCGCGGCTTCACACCGATGACGAGCGTGTTGTTGGGGCCCAGCGGCCGGTCGGCCAGGTCGGTGAAGCCCGCTTCGGCGAGCCACCCCTTGCACGACGCCTTGGTGTACTCACCGCCGTGCGGTGTGACCAGCAGCATGTTCAGGCTGGTCAGCAGGGCGTTGGCGGGACCGCGGCGATCGTCGTCGATCATCGGGTCGCAGATCAGCACCGTGCCGCCGGGCGGCAGGGCCCGGAAGGCGGCGGCGAGCAGGCTCCGCCGCTCCGGCACGCCCCAGTCGTGCAGTACGTGGCTGAAGATCAGCACATCGGTGGTGGGCAGCGGGTCGGCGAAGAAGTCGCCGACCATGAACCTCGCCCGGTCGCTCAGCCCGAGCCGTTCGAGATGCTCCGCGCACACCGGCTCCACACCGGGCAGGTCGAAGACGATCGCGCTGAGGTGCGGATACCGGCGCAGGATGGGGACGATCAGGTTGCCCCGGCCGCCGCCCACGTCCGCCACCGTGGCGACCCGCGACCAGTCGAAGGAGCCGGCGAGCGCGGGGCCGATCATGCCGTTGAGGTAGTCCATCCCGGCGTTGAAGTTGCGCCAGGCCTCGGTCGTCCGGTACTGCTCGGTGAACATCTGCGGGCCCGCGCCCCAGCGGTTCTGCGGCTCCCCGGTGCGCAGGGCGTCGGCGAGCCGGTCCCAGCGGGCGTCGGCCGTGGTCAGGAAGGCGCCGACGTACGAGGGGCGGTTCTTGTTGAGATAGTGCTCGGCCACCGGGGTGTTCGCGTAACGCCCGTCCTTGCGTTCCAGCATCTCCAGCGCCACGAGCGCGTCGAGCAGGTCGGAGACCGCGCGAGGGTGCAGGCCGAGCTCCCGGCGGATCTCCTCCGCGTCTGCGGTCCGTCCCGACAGCAGGGTGAACAGGCCGAGCTCGGCCGCCACCAGCACGGTCTTCCTGCCGAAGTAGGCCGTCCCGAGCCGCCAGAGCGGCTCGGCGCTGACGTGCTCGGCCTGGGCGTCGGCGGCGGGGTACGTGGTGCTCATGACACCTCCAGGGTCGGTACGGGTTCGGGACGCAGCCGTGCGGCCAGTGCCGCGCGGCGGCCGTGGACGATGAGGGCGAACACGAGCCCGACGGCGGCGAGCGCGAGGAAGTAGCCGGGCCTGACCTCGCCGCCGGGCGCCAGTCCGGCCCGGGCCGCCTGCCCGCCCAGGGCCGCGCCGAGGGCGCCCGCCAGCCACCAGAGGCCCATCATGGTTCCGACCCGGCCCGGCGGGGCGAGCTGCGTGGTGAGGCCGAGCGCCACCGTGCCGACGGTCAGCTCGGCGATCGCCTGCAGCAGATGGACACCGGCCAGCCACAGCGGGGAGACCGGCCCGTCGGCGGCGGCGAACGCCGCCCCGGTCATCAGCAGGTAGCCGGACGCGCCGATGGTCAGGCCACCGGCCAGCTTGGCCGGCGCGGACCAGCCCTTGCCCGCGCCGGTCCACAGCCGGGCGACGACCGGAGCGGCGATCAGGATGAACAGCGCGTGTAACGCCTGGAACCAGCTCGCCGGGACGGTGAGGTCGCCGAGCGCGCGGTCGGTGTGCCGCAGCGCGAACTGGTTGAGCACCGAGTGCCCCTGCCCGAGCAGCAGGAAGAGCATCACGGTGCAGGCGAACACCCACCGGTAGGCGAGCAGCCGCGTCCGTCCGGGTTCCCCGGCCGCGTCGGCGCGCAGCCGACGGAAGACGACGACGGGCAGCACCAGGGTGAGCACGCCGAGGAGGATCACCAGGGCCTCGGCCACCGGGAGCCCCGCCAGGACGGCGGCGCCGAGCGGCAGCGCGCCCGCCGCAGTGCAGCAGGCCGCCACGACCGCCGTCCGGGCCGCCCGCCCGGGCGGAAGCGGCCTGGACGGCGCCGCGCCCGTGTCGCCGAAGCCGTCGCGGCCCCGCACGTAGCAGGCGATGCCGATGCCCATCCCGGCTGCGGCGGCGCCGAACCCGAGATGCCAGTTCACCCCCTCGCCGAGCGTGCCGGTGACGAACGGGGCGATCATCGCGCTGACCTGGATGCTCATGAAGAAGATCGCGAAACCGGACTCGCGTTCCGCGCTCCGCTCGGGCGGATAGAAAGACCCGAGCAGTGCGGACAGGTTGGGTTTCAGCAGCCCGGTGCCGAGCGCGACGAGCAGCACGCCGGCATAGAAGGTGGACGCGAGCGGTACGGCCAGCACGCAGTGGCCGCCGGCGATCATGATCGCCCCGTGCAGGACGGCCCGCTGCTGGCCGAGCACCCGGTCGCCGAGCCAGCCACCGGGGATCGATGCGATGAAGGTCAGCGAGACGTACGCGCCGACGAGGGCGCCGGCCGAGCCCGGGGCCATGCCGAGGCCCCCCTCCGCCGGCGGGGCCGTGGCGAAGAGGAACAGGATGGCCATCATGCCGAAGAAGCTGAACCGCTCCCAGACGTCGGTCATGAACAACGTCCGGAACCAGCGCGGTTGCTGCCAGAAGCCCGTGGACGCCATGAGACCTCCCGGTCGGCGGACGGTGTGCGCACATCCTCGCGCCGCCTCTTAGAGGGCTCGTCTCGTCACGGTGGAGGCCGCCTTCGAACGATGTTCGAACCGATCGCTAGGACGGTCGGCCAGCCTGGCGGCTGCGGTGACACCGTTCCCGACAGGAGGACCGTCATGACCATCTCGCCGTCGCCGCGGCAGCCGTGGCGTTTCCCCTTCCCCGTCCGCCGCCCGGGGGAGCCGGCCGACGAGTTCCGCCTGCTGCGCGAGCAGTGCCCGGTGGCCCGGGTGCGGTTTCCGACCGGCGACGAGGCGTGGCTCGTCACGACGTACCAGGACAACAGGACCGTGCTGACCGACGACAGGTTCAGCCGTGCCGCGACGACCCGGCCGGGCGCTCCCCGGCTCCAGCCGATCCCGCCGGAGCCCGCCTCCATGCTCCAGATGGACCCACCCGAGCACACCAGGCTGCGCAGGCTCGTGTCCGGTGGTTTCGCGGTGCGGCGGATCGAGCGGTTGCGGCCGGCGGTGCGCGCGCACGTCGAGGCCCTGCTGGAGGCGATGAGCGCCGCTCCGCGGCCGTTCGACCTGGTCGACGGGGTGGCCAGGAGGCTGCCGCTCACGGTCATCTGCGATCTGCTCGGCGTCCCGGAGCAGGACCGGGCGCGGCTGTTCGCGTGGGTGGAGGTGCTCCTCAGCCTGACCTCATACCCGCCCGAGCGGGTGAGACGGGCGAGGGCCGAGATGAAGGACTACCTGGCCCGCCTGATCGAGTCGAAGCGGGCGCACCCCGGCGAGGACCTGCTGACCTACCTGGTGGCCCGGCACGACGAGGGTGGCAGTCTGAACGAAGAGGAGCTGGTGATGATGGCCGCCACCATCATCACGGGCGGTTTCCTCAGCACGGCCAACGAGATCACCCTCTCCGTCCTGTGCCTGCTGCGCCACCCGGACCAGCTCGCCCGGCTACGTGAGGACCCCGCCCTGCTCCCGGAGGCGGTGGAGGAGCTGCTCCGATACAACGCGCTGACCACGGGGGGCGGGCTGCTGCGGGTGGCGGTCGCGGACGTCGAGCTGGGCGGGACGCTCATCAAGGCGGGAGAGGCGGTGCTGCCCGCGCTGTCGTCCGCCAACCGCGATCCGTCCGTCTTCCCCGACCCCGACAGGTTCGTCATCGATCGCAAGCCCAACCCGCACCTGGCCTTCGGCCTGGGCGCGCACTTCTGCCTGGGTGCGCACCTGGCGCGCATCGAGCTGGAGGAGACGCTCGGCGGGCTGCTGCGTCGTTTCCCGTCCCTGCGGCTGGCCGTGCCGGAGGAGAGCCTGCGCCCCCGGCAGGGGCATCTGATGCGCGGTCTGGAGACGCTTCCGGTCACCTGGTGAGGGCGGCGCGGCCCGGCCGGGTGCGGTCGCCGCTTTTGACCAGTCCCGACTCGTACGCGAGGATCACCAGGTGCACCCGGTCGCGGGCGCCGAGCTTCGCCGCGACCCGGCTGACATGGGTCTTGGCCGTGGCCGGGCTGCACCGCAGCTCCCTGCCGATCTCCTCGTTGGACAGGCCGCGGGCGACGAGGATCAGCACCTCGCGCTCACGCTCGGTCAGCCGGTCGAGCTCGGGGATCCGCACCGGGCGGCCGCTTTCGAGGACTTCGTCGATGAGCCTGCTCGTGACGCTGGGCGCCAGCATCGCGTAGCCGGCCGCGACGACCCTGATCGCCTCGAGCAGGTCGGCGGGCCGGACGTCCTTCATCAGAAAGCCCCGCGCGCCGCTGCGCAGGCCGCTGACGATGTACTCGTCGTTCTCGAACGTGGTGAGCAGGATGGTACGCGTCGACGAGAGGGCCGGGTCGGCGCTGATGCGCTGGGTGGCCTGGATGCCGTCCATCCCCGGCATCCTGATGTCCATGATCACGATGTCGGGGCGGAGTCGCCGGGTGAGCTGGACGGCCTCCTCGCCGTCGGCGGCCTCCCCCACCACGGTCATGTCCGGCTCGGTGTCGATCAGCGCACGCAGCCCGGCGCGAGCCAGGGGTTGATCGTCAGCCAGCAGTACCTCGATCATGCCTCTCCGTCGCGGATCGGCAGCCTCGCCTCGACGACGAAGCCACCCTTCTCGGATTCCCCGGCGGTGAGCGTGCCGCCCACCGCCGCCGCCCGCTCCCGCATGCCCGGGATTCCCAGCCCGCCGTTCGGGAGGGAGGGAACGCGCGCCGCGGGCAGGCCGGTCCTGCGCGGCGGCTCCATTCCGGGGTCGGGCCCGTCGTCCTCGACCCGCACCACCAGCTCGTCACCGGTCACGGCGACCCGCACCCGCGCCTCCGCGGCCCCCGAGTGCCGGATCACGTTGGTGAGCGCCTCCTGCACGATCCGGTAGACGGCGGTCTCGACCGCCATGGGCATCCGCGGGGGCCGGGACGGCATGTCGAGCAGGACCCGGAGGCCGGCGGCCTCGACCCGCTCGACGAGGTCGTGCAGCGCGCCCAGCCCACAGCCCGCGCCCAGCACGCCCAAGGTCGACCGGAGCTCGGCCATCAGGTCACGGCTCAGCTCGCTGATCAGCGTGACCGCCCGCTGCGCCTGACGGGGGTTCCTGGCGATCAGGTGCTCGGCCACGCCCGCCTGGATGCTGATGACCGAGAGGTTGTGGCTGAGGATGTCGTGCAGATCGTGGGCGATGCGCCGCCGTTCCTGATCGACCTTGGCCACCACGTCGGCCTGGTCACGCGGTTCCGCGGCCGCCTGCTGCCGAGACCACCGGAGGCGCAGCTCGGCTGCCGTCACCACCGCGGTCATCCAGACGACCAGCCAGACCCCGCCCTCCCGGCTCGGCTCCTGCACGGGGTTGGCGTCGAGCAGAAGCACGAACGCGAGGAAGGCTGCGGCCCCCAAATGGCCGGCGAGCCGCCTGCCACCGGTGATCACCACGTACACCGCGATCGCGGGGGCCACGGTGAAAGCGCCGCTGGGGAATCCCAGCGCCCGGTACAGGCCCGCTGTGATCAGCACCGCCGCCAGGACCGGCACGGGGGCCCGTTGCCGCCACAGGAGCAGAACGGCGGCCAACGCCAGCAGCAGATAGCCGGCATAGTCGGGGAGAATACCGCGGTTCCCGCCCACGACCGCCGCTATCAGTATCGTCGTGATCCCAACGGCCGGAACCAGCCACCTCTGTAACCGCTGTGGCTCCCCTACCCCGATCACGCCTCGAGTGTACGATCTCGACCGAACGCTGTCATGTCCGTTCGGAGTACGCGGATATACGACGATCGGCGTACTCGCGGTCCCGCGATCGCCTAATCCGGAGCAGATGAAGTTCGCTCCGCGGACGATGACACGGAGGGCCGGGACGAACATAATCCAAGGTAAGTAACGGTCCGGAATCATCAGAAGGATTTCGTGGATACCCTGGATTTCGCCCGACTGCAGTTCTCCGTGACGGCGTCAATTCATTTCGCCTTTGTCTCGCTCACGTTGGGGCTCGTGGTTTATCTGGTGTTCATCCAGGCCGCCTGGACGATCACCGGTAAAACCGTTTACGAACGCGCCCTCAAATTCTGGGGGCGACTCTATCTGATAAATTACGGGCTGGGCCTGATCACCGGCATCGTCATGGAGTTCCAGTTCGGCATGAACTGGAGCGGCCTCACCACCGCGTTCGGCGACCTGTTCGGCCCCGCCTTGGCGATGGAGACGCTGGTCGCGTTCGTGCTCGAGGTGACGATGCTCGGCCTGTGGATCTTCGGCTGGCGGACGCTGGGGAGAAGGACCCACCTGGCCGTCATCTGCCTGGCCGCGCTGACCGCCTACGCCTCCGTGTTCTGGATCCTCTCGGCCAACGCCTTCCTGCAGCATCCGGTCGGCTACGAGATGCGCGGCGGCAGGGCGCACCTGACCGACCTGGGCGCGGTGCTGGGCAATCCGAGCCTGTGGGACACCCTGGCCCACGTGGTCTTCGCCGCGCTGACCGTGGGATCGGTCTTCGTCGCCGGCGTCAGCGCCTATCACCTGATCAAGCGCACCGACGAGAGCGGGGTGTTCCGCATGTCGCTGCGCGTGTCCCTGGCCGTGCTGCCGGTGGCGGCGTACGCGACGGTCCACTACGGCATGATGCAGATCCTCGTGATCAAGGAGACACAGCCGCTGAAGCTCGCGCTGATCGAGGGGCGGACGCAGGAGGCGGACGCCCTGCGCGCCGAGTTGGGCACGCGGCTCGGCGCGGAGCACTTCCTGGCACCCGACTGGGTCGGCACGCTCTTCGCGATCATGCAGGGAACGGGCTTCGCCCTCGTGCTCGTCTCCACGGCCGGGCTCGTCCTGCTGATCAGGGACTGGGTCATCCGGCTCCGGCTGCCGCTCTACCTGCTGGTGGCGCTGATCCCGGTGCCGTTCGTCATGGTCGTGGTGGGCTGGCTGGTCCGGGAGGTCGGCCGGCAGCCGTGGACGGTGTACGGGTTGCTGCTCACCACCGACGCCGTCTCCGAGCTGTCGCCGGTCTCCGCGGCCGTCTCGTTCGCGACGTTCACCCTCGTGCCGGCCGTGCTCGCCGTGCTGGACTACTGGCTGCTCGCCCGGTACGCCCGGCGCGGCCCGGAGGACGGGGCGTTCGGCGCTCCTCTCGGCACGGTCACCCGCGAGCCCGACCCCGAACCCATGCCGTTCTGAGGAGGGCCGAGGATGACGATCACCTGGTTTCTGCTGACCGGCGTGTTCTTCGCCGCGTATGTTCTGCTCGACGGCCTTGTCACCGGGACCGCCATCCTGCACGGGCGCGTCGGCCCGGGTGAGCGGGCGAGACGGGCGACGCTCACGGCGTTCGGCCCGTTCTTCATGGCGTCCGAGGTGTGGCTGGTGGTCACGGCCGCCACGCTCGCGGCCACCTTCCCGGCCGCCGCGCACGCGATCTACGCGAGCCAGACTCCCCTCCTCGTCCTGCTGATCGTGGCCTGGCTCGTCCGGGACGGCGCGATCTGGCTGCGCGGCAGGCTCGCGGGCGCCGCTTGGCGGGCGTGGTGGGACCGCGCGCTCGGCGTCGCCGGGCTCGTGCTGGCCGCCACGGTGGGGATGCTGCTCGGGAACCTGCTCACCGGGCGGGCGGCCGGCGGCGGGCCGTACCTGAGCTGGTACGCGCTGCCGTGGGCGGTGGTCATGGCGTCGCTGTTCGCGCTGCACGGCGCCGTCTTTCTCGCCGTCCGGCTGCCGGAGGACCTGGCGGAGCGACCGGTACGGCTGGTGCGGCGATGCGCGCCGGCCGTCGGCGCCGCCCACGCCGCGCTGCTCCTGCTCGGCCCGCTCACCCAGCCCGCGATGCGCGCGTCCGGGCCGCTCGCCTGGTCGCTGGCCGTGGCGGCCGTCGGCGCCGCCGCGCTCATCGGGGCCGGGCGGCTGGTGGCGGCCCGTCCCAGGGCGGCGCTCGCGCTCACCGGGCTTGCGCCCGCGGGCCTGGTACCGGTGGTCGGGATGGTGCTCTGGCCCGTGGCGGAGGCGGGCCCGGCCGGGGCCGAGGCGCTGTGGTCGCTGTTCCGGCTGGTCATCGTCGTGCTCGTCGCGGTCGTGGCGGCCCAATGCTGGTTGTGGTGGACGTTCCTGCGCCGCCTCGACGACAGGTCGGCCGTCTGGTTCTGACCGGGGCCGCCGGCATGCCCGCGCCCGCGGATCGCGGCAACGCCCGGGCGGGCGCGGGCACGGCGGCCTCAGGACGCGTGGAGCAGGCAGGGCCTCATCTCGGGCGGCTCGCCGACGAGGATGCGCCGCTGGAGGTCACGCAGCTCCGCCGAGAGGTCCACCCCGAGCTCCCGGCAGAGGATGCGTCTGAGGTTCTCGCAGGCCGCGAGCGCCTCGCCACGCCGGCCCACCGCATGGAGCGCCTCGATGAGGCGCGCGTGCAGCCACTCGTTGAGCGGGTTGGCCAGCACGAGGCCGCGCAGCTCGCCGATGAGGTCGTAATGGCGGCCCAGCGCGAAATCGGCCTGTATCCGAAGCGCCAGCGCCTTCATCCGCTCCTCGGCCAGGGCCGCCAGGTGCGCCTGGAGCAGCGGTCCCTGCGGAACGTCCGGAATGGGGACGGCGGTCTGCCAGAGGTCCACGGCCTTGCGCAGCTGCTCGGAGCCGGCCTCCAGGTCGCCGCGCTCGATCAGCTCCTTGCCGCGGGCCGCGAATCTGCGGAAGACGTCCACATCGAGCTGGGCGTCCCGGATGCGCAGGACATACCCCGGGGGCTTGGTGTCCAGCTCGACGCCGTGCCACTCACCCCGATTACGCCGGAGCAGTTTCCGCAGCTGATAGGCATACGTTTGCGCGGTGGTGACCGCGCTTGCCGGCGGATCCTCCCCCCAAAGCTCCTCAATCAGCGAGGACAGCGGCACCACACGATTTACCCGAAGGAGCAGTAATGCCAGTGTTTGCCGCGGCTTGGGAGCGGTTAACGCGAGCGTCTTCCCCCCGTAGGTGATCTCCATTGGCCCGAGCAGCCGAAAGTGAAACATTGCGCCCCCATCATGCACCTGTAAGCGACAATTCATCTCGGTTGCCGACGTCCTGAGAAAGCGATACGCACCGTTGCCGACGGCGCGGGACCATCCCTCCCCTTACCCACACCATTCCCCTGACAGAATGAGTGTATATGGACGACTTGATGGTGAACAGTCTTATATTCGCAAATTGTTGAGGCGAGTACGCATCCAGGATGAAGACCGCCCCGATGGCATACGCATAGGGTGGACACCGTGAACGGTTTTCGCATTTCATGGCGAGATATCCTGCTCGGTGCGGTCGCGGCACCACTCTTCGTCGCAGGCACCCACCTCGCCACGCTGAATCGCATGCCGCCGTACCGCGCGCTCGACGCGATCGCCTACGGCCTGCTCGCGCTGGCCGGTGCGGCGCTGGCCCTGTGGCGGGCCCGCCCCGGCACGGTCTTCGCGCTCACCCTGGCCTGCGCCGCGCTCCTGCTCGCGCGCGGACACGCACCCGGCCCCGTCCTTCTCGCGCCGCTCCTCGGCCTGTTCCGGGTGATCCTCCGGTACGGCCTGCGCATCGGCGCGGGCGCCACGGCCGTCACCGGGGTCGTGCTGTTCGCGGCCCACCTCACCGGTTCCCCTCCCGGCGAGCCGCACCCGCTCGTCGTCGCCCCCACCTGGTTCGCCGTGGCGCTGATGCCGTTCAGCGGGGCGGCCGCGGTACTGCTGCAGCGGGAACGCCGGGCCGCCGAGATCAAGGCCGAGGCCGAGCGCCACATCGCCCGCGCGCAGGAGGAACGGCTCGCCATCGCGAGGGAGATCCACGACGTGCTCGGGCACAGCCTGAGCGTGATCAGCATGCGGGCGGGCATCGCGCTCCACGTCGCCGAGCGCAACCCCGGGCAGGCGGTCGAGGCGCTCACCGCGATCCGGGACATCAGCAAGCAGGCGCTCGCCGAGCTGCGCACCACCCTTGATGCGATCAAGGACCGTCATCCGGTGACGGATCCGGCCAGGATCCGGGAGCTCGTCGAGTCGATCAGGGCGACCGGGCAGCCGGTCGAGCTGATCATCACCGGTGACCCGTCCCAGGTCGGCGCCGCGACCGCCCACGCGGTCTACCGCATCGTGCAGGAGGCGCTCACGAACGTGATGCGCCACGCCGCGGGCGCCAGGGCCACGGTTCGCCTCGACTACACCCCCGAGGAGGTCGCCCTCAGCGTGATCGACGACGGGCGCGGCACCCCCGGCAGGCCCGGGAACGGGATCACCGGCATGCGCGAGCGGGCCGAGGCGCTGCACGGCCGGTTCGCCTGCGGCCCCGAGCCCCGTGGCGGGTTCGCCGTCCGGGCCCGGTTGCCCGCCCGATGACGGCACGGCCGTGCCCCAGTCGTACCCCCAGATTGCTGCGATGAGGAGACCGACGAGTGATCCGAGTACTGATCGCCGACGACCAGACGCTCATCCGGATCGGCCTCAAGGTGCTGCTCGAGAGCGAGAACGGCTTCGAGATCGTCGGCGAGGCCGCCGACGGGCGCGAGGCCGTGGCCATGGCCCGATCCCTCCGCCCGGACGTGGTCCTCATGGACATCCGCATGCCGAACATGGACGGTCTCGCCGCGCTGCGCGAGATCGCCGCCGACCCCTCCCTCCGGGACACCCGCGTCATCATGCTGACCACGTTCGAGATCGACGAGTACATATTCGAGGCCCTGCGGGAGGGCGCCAGCGGCTTCCTGGTCAAGGACAGCGAGCCCGGAGACGTGCTGCGCGCGATTTCCGCCGCGGTGCAGGGCGGCTCGCTGCTGTCGCCCAGCGTGACCAGACGGGTGATCGAGGAGTTCGCCGGCCGAGCGGCCCCGGCCCCCCAGGCGCACCGGCTCGACGCGCTGACCGCCCGCGAGGTGGAGATCCTCGGCCTGGTGGCCAAAGGCATGTCCAACGACGAGATCGCCGCCCACCTGTTCGTGAGCCCGGCGACCGTGCGCACCCACGTCAGCAGGGCGATGACCAAGCTCGGCGCCCGGGACAGGGCTCAGCTCGTGGTGATCGCCTACCAGGCCGGCCTGGTGCGTTGACCCGCGCGTACGTCGGAAGTTGAGCGGAGATCCGTTGCCGCGCTGACGACGCGACGGGGCCGCGGATCCCACCCTTGGGGCCGTGAAACGACTCTCGAACCGATGGCTAGCGTGGCTGCTGGTGCTGGGCGGTCTGGCCGTGGTGCTGCCCTTTGCCTCCCAGGCCCGCGGCGTCAGCGACGTCATGCAGAACGATTTCGCGCAGTTCACCCCCGCGAGCGCCGACTCCTCGCAGGTACGGGAGCTGATCGCCGAGGCGGGCGGCGGCCGGGATCTGCCGGCCGTGGTGGTCTTCGCCCGTGAGGGCGGGCTGACCGAGGCCGACCGGGCGGCGGCCGCCGCGGCGGTGCCGGGCGCCCGCACGATCCCCTCCCAGGACGGGGCGGCCCTGATGGCGGTCGTGGCCATCGACGGATCGGACGAGGAAGCCGCCTATCGGAAGGTCAAGGAGCTGCGGTCCCAGGTGCGCCAGGGCCTGCCCGAAGGGCTGACCGTGGCGGTCACCGGACCGGCCGGCGCCTACGTCGACGGCGCGGACGCCTTCGTCCAGGCCGATCTCGCCCTGCTGCTCGTCACGGTCGGGATCGTGGCCGTGTTCCTGCTCGTCATCTACCGCAGCCCGGTGCTGTGGCTGCCGCCGTTCATCGCGGTGGTGCTGTCCGCCGGCATGGCCCAGGGGATCGTGACGCTGCTCGCCGAGAACACCGGCCTGGTGGTCACCGGCATGGGATCGGGCGTGCTGACCGCGCTGGTGTTCGGCGCGGGAACCGACTACGCCCTGTTCCTCATCGCGCGCTACCGCGAGGAGCTGCGGACCACGACCGACCACCGCCGGGCGATGCGCAACGCGCTCCGGCACGTGTTCCCGGCCCTCGCGGCCTCCGCCGCCACCGTCGCGGCGGGCGTGCTGTGCCTGCTCGCCGCCGACATGCGGTCCAGCGCGAGCCTGGGCCCGGTGGCCGCCGTCGGCGTCCTGTCGACCTTCTTCACCATGACCGTGCTGCTGCCCGGGCTGCTCATGCTCGCCGGGCGCAGGGCCTTCTGGCCGTTCATCCCCCGGCCCGGCGACGAGCCGAGGCCGGGTGTGTGGAACGCGGCCGGCCGCCGGCTCGCCCGCAGGCCCCGCCTGGTGTGGCTCGTCACGGCGGTCGGGCTCGGCGCGCTGTGCCTCTCCCTGGCCGGCGCCCGCGTCGGCATCCCCGGCACGGACGCGTACACCTCACCCCCCGAGTCCGGCATCGGCCAACGGCTGATCTCGGCCCACTACCCCGGCGGCGCCTCGGCCCCCGTCGACGTGATCACCGACTGGGCCGCCCGGGAGCGGGTCGTGGCGATCGCCCGCGCCACCGAGGGGGTGGCCGCGGTGCGGCCGCCCGCCGAGCTGGACGGCCGCGCCTGGATCCGCGTCACGCTCGCCGACGCGCCGGACAGCGCCGCCGCGGAGCGCACCGTGGAACGGCTCCGCGCCAATCTCACCGAAACCCCGGGCACGCTCGTCGGCGGCCAGACCGCCACCGCCGTCGACACGGCCGCCGCGCACCGGGGCGACCTCGTCCGGGTGCTGCCGCTCGCCCTGCTGGTGATCCTGGTCGTGCTCGTCGTCCTGCTGAGATCGCTGGTCGCGCCGCTACTGCTCATCGCGACGGTGGTGGTGTCGTTCGGCGCCGTGCTCGGGCTGAACCGGCTCGTCTCCGAGTATCTGCTGGGCTTCCCCGCGCTCGGCTACGACGCGATCCTGCTGGGGTTCGTGTTCCTCGTCGCCCTCGGGGTCGACTACAACATCTTCCTGGTGAGCCGGGTCCGGGAGGAGGCCCGGCGGTGCGGCGATCACGTCACGGGAGTCCTGCGCGGGCTGTCGCTCACCGGATCCGTCATCACCGGCGCAGGTCTGGTGCTCGCCGCCACGTTCTCGGCGCTGACCATCCTGCCCCTGGTGTGGGCCGTGCAGTTCGGCCTCATCGTGGCGATCGGCGTCCTGATCGACACGTTCCTCGTCAGGGCGCTGCTCGTCCCCGCGCTCCTGCTCGACATCGGGCCGGTCGCCTGGTGGCGCCCCGGCGCGCGCACCGGGGCCGCCCCGGCCGAGGCCGCCCCGGCGGGTGATGCCGCCCCGGCGGGTGATCTCACCGCCGCCCGAGAGGGGCGATGAGCACATGCAGCGGCAGGCCGGGCAGGCTGTGCGCGGACGGGCGCGCGAACCCCAGCCGGTCCAGCATCTCCAGGTAGTCCCGCCTCCGGTGCACCTCACCCTCGGTCGTCCAGGAGAGCATCAGCACGGAGAACAGGTGCGGGGCCGGGTCGGCCTCGGGCGGCTCGTCTCCGATCATGAATCCCACCACGATCAGCCTGCCGTCGTCGCGCAGCACGTCCCTGGCCCGCCGGACCAGCAGCTCGGCCCGCTCGATCGAGAAATGGTGCAGCACGTTGGTGATCAGCACCACGTCGTACGGCCCGCCGAGGGGCCGGGTGAACATGTCGCCGGCCAGGTAGGAGCAGCGCTCCCGCACGCCCATCCGCTCCGCGTTGCGTTCCGCGATCGGCAGCACGTTGGGCCAGTCCAGGCCGGTGACGTGCACGCGGGGGTCGTGCCGGGCGAGCGTGTACCCGTAGATGCCGTGCCCGCAGGCCACGTCCAGCACGTCGATCCGCGACCTGCCGTCCATGGCCGTGGCCAGCTCGCGGGCGATGAGCTCGGCGGTGGGGCCGGTCGCCGGCGTGGCGTACTCGGCGAAGTCCTCCCAGTAGGCGAAATTCGGCGTCTCGGCGTGTTCGGGCACCACCGCGCCGCCGTGCCGTACCGCCTCGGCGAGGACCTTGAACGCGTCCCACTCCCAGTCGCTGGCGAAGATGCGCAGCATGTGCCCCATGTACCGGGGGGACGCGGTGGACAGCAGCGGCGCCGCGCCCTCGGGCAGCGCGTAGTGGTCGCCGTGCAGCCGGGCGAGCCCGATGGCGACAAGGGCGTTGAGAAGGATGCGCAGGCCCCGCTCGTCGGTCTTGAGCCGCTCGGCGAGGTCTGCGCATCGGGCGGGGCCGGACGCCAGGGCGTCGAACACTCCGAGGGTGACGCCGGCGCGGAGCAGCGCCGTCTTCCGGTAGGCCTGCATCATCTCGACCAGCGTCTCTCGGGTCACGGTGGCGGGCGAAGCGCTCATGACGGCTCACACTCTCTCGTGCGCGGGGGAAGGAAGACGGTGGGCGGCGTCCCGGCCGTAGCCGCGGAACCGGGACCGCCGGTCGGCGACCAGTTCGTCGGGGTCCATGGGCAGCAGCTCGGCGAGCATCGCCTCGATGCCGTCACCGATCCGCGCCGCGAGCGCCGCCGGCCGTTCGTCCCCCGTCTCGGGGACGATGGCGTCGGCCACGCCCATGCGCAGCAGCTCGGCCGCGTCGAGCCGGAGCGCCGCGGCGGCCGTCCGGGCGGCCTGCCCGCTCTTCCACAGAATGGCGGCACAGCCCTCCGGGCTGATCACGGAGTAACAGGCGTTCTGGCAGACCAGCACGCGATTGGCGACGGCCAGCCCGAGCGCGCCACCGCTGCCGCCCTCCCCGGTGATCACGGTCACCACGGGCACGGGCAGGCCGGACATCAGCTTGATGTTCTCGGCGATGGCGAGCGCCTGGCCGTGCGCCTCGGCCTCGACGCCGGGGTAGGCGCCCGGCGTGTTGACGATGGTCACGACCGGCAGCCCAAGCTTGGCCGCGAGCCTGAGCAGCCGTCCGGCCTTCCGGTACCCCTGGGGGGTGCCCATCCCGAACCGCCGCCGCACGCGTTCGGCGGTGCCGCCGCCCTTCTGGTGGCCGATGAGCACGATCGGGCGGCCGCGGAAGGTGCCCACGCCCCCGACCACCGCCTCGCAGTCCCCCGACACCCGGTCGCCGTGCAACTGCACCAGGTCGGGGACCTCGTACAGGGCGAAGTCGAGCACACCCGGCCGCGCGGGGTCGCGGGCGGCCTGGACCGTCTCCCAGGGGTCACGCCGGTCGAGCCGCGCGGGATCCCGGACGAGCGCCGCGGGGTCCGGCGCCGGCCTCGGCCTCGGCGCGGGGCGTTGCGCGGCCCGGAGCAGGCACGCCAGGGTACGGCGCAGCTCGCGGCGCGGGACCACGGCGTCGATCAGGCCGTGTTCCAGCAGGAACTCCGCCCGCTGGAAGCCGTCGGGCAGACGCTCGCCGATGGTCTCCTCGATGACGCGCGGCCCTGCGAAGCCCAGCCTGGCCCCCGGTTCGGCCAGGATCACGTCGGTCGACGTGGCGAACGACGCCGCGACGCCGCCGAACGTGGGCTCGGTCACCAGCGCGACCGTGAGCAGCCCCGCCTCGTCCAGCGCGGCCAGCGCCTGGCTCGTCTTGGCCATCTGCATGAGGGACAGCACGCCCTCCTGCATCCGTGCACCGCCCGAGGCGGTCAGCACCACGAACGGCGCCTTCCGCTCGAGCGCGGTCTCCATGGCGAGCGTGAGCAGCTCCCCCGCCGCGCAGCCGAGGCTGCCTCCGAGGAAACGGAAGTCCATGGCGGCGCACACCACGGGCGTCCCCTCGATCGTGCCCGCGGCGGCGACCACCGCCTCGGCGAGGCCGGTCGCCGAGGCGGCCGCGCGCAGCCGTTCGGGGTAGGGAAGCACGTCGCGGAACCCGAGCGGGTCCGACCGGCGCACCGCGAACGGGAGGGGCGTGAGGCTTCCGGGATCCAGGAGGGCCGCGAGCCGGTCGGTGGCGGGCAACCGGTCGTGGTGGCCGCAGGACGGGCAGACGCCTTCGAGGCGTGCCTTCCGCACCGTCATGATCGTGCGCCGGCAGCCCGGGCACCGCGTCCACAGGTGCCGCCGCGCCTGCGGGGCGGTCCGCGGGGTCGCCGTGGTCACCCCGTGCTCCCCGCCAGCAGGCCGTTCAGGTAGTCCACGGCCTCCCGTGGCGTCGACATCCGCTCGACCGCCTCGTCCGGGATCCGCACCCCGAACTCGGTCTCGATCCGGCTGATCGTCTCGAGCAGGGCGAGCGAGTCGTAGCCGAGGGACGCGAAGGACACGTCGTCGATGTCGCCGTCGAGGTCGACGCCGTCGTCCTCTCCGGCGCACTCGCGCAGGAACCGCCGCAGGTCGTCGATGGTGAGCATGGCCATGACACCTCTCCTTCGTCGGGTACGTGACCTCCCGTGGCCGGGACGCGTGTCAGGCGTTGGCATCGCCGACCACCAGGGCGGCGTTGAAGCCGCCGTAACCGCGGGCCAGAATCAGCGCGTGCCGGAGCCTGGCCTGACGCGGGTGGCGCCCGACCAGGTCGATCCGGTCCTCGGGCACTTGCCTGACCGTCCCCGCCGTGGGCGGGATCACCTGGTCGCGGAGCGCGAGCAGCGCGGTCACCACGTCCAGCGTCCCACCCCCCGCATACAGGCGGCCGGTCATGCTCTTGGGCGCGGTGACGGGGACGCCGTACGGGCCGAACACGTTCGCGATCGCCGCCGCCTCCGCGCGGTCGAGCTCCGGCACCGCGGCGGCGTCGGCGAAGACCACGTCGATGTCGCGGGGGCGCAGCCCCGCGTCGCGGAGCGCGCCGACGATCGCCTTCTCCAGGGTCGGCGGACGCCGGGACCCCGGTGGCGGGTCGAATGTCGCGGCGTAGCCGAGGACGGCGCCATAGGGATCGCCCGCGCCGCGCGACGCCATCGACTCCGCCGTCTCCAGGATGAGCGTCGCACCGCCCTCGCCCGGAACGTGGCCGCACGCGTCGACGTCGAACGGCAGGTAGGCGCGCTCGGGGTCGCGCACCGTGCTCAGCCGTCCCTGGGACAACTGGGCGACGAGCCCGTACGGGCACAGCGACGCGTCGGTGCCGCCCACCACCACGATGCGTGCCCCGTCACGCAGCATCCGCCGGCCCTGGGCGATGGCGTCCAGGCCACCGGCCTGCTCGGTGCAGACCACCGAGCACGGGCCGCGCATGCCGTACCGGATGGAGATCTGGCCCGTGGTGGCCGCGTAGAACCAGGCGATCGACTGGTAGGCGCCCACGTGCTGCGGGCCTTTGCTCCACAGCCGCTCGATCTCCCGCTGGCCGAACTCGGTGCCTCCCGAGGAGGCGGCCGTGACCACCGCCATCTCGTACTCGGGCAGATCCGACGGGACGATCTTGGCGTCGTCGAGGGCCTCCTGCGCCGTCGCCAGACCCAGGTGGGTCCAATGGTCCGTCTGCGGGATCAGCCGGCCGGGCACGTGCTCGCGCGCTACGAACCCCGGGACCTCGCCGGCGACCGAGACCGGGTACCGGCTCGCGTCGAATCTGCTGATGGGCGCGAGGGCCACGCGCCCGGCGAGCGTCGCCGACCAGTGTGCCGCCACGCCCAGCCCGGTCGGCGCGGCCACTCCCAGGCCTGTCACCAGAACCCTGGTCATCGTCCCCCTTTCCCGGTTCCGGGGCGGGTGAGCACCATCGCGCTCTGGAAACCGCCGAAGCCGCTGCCCACCGTGAGCACCGCGTCGAGCCGCGCCTCGCGGGCCGTCCGGGGCGTGTAGTCGAGGTCGCACTCGGGGTCGGGGACGCTCAGGTTGGCCGTGGGCGGCACCACCTGGTGCTGCAGCGCCAGCACGCACGCCGCCACCTCGATGGCGCCGATCGCGCCGAGCGAATGACCGATCATCGACTTGATGGAGCTCACCGGCACCCGGTAGGCGTGCTCGCCGAGGCTCCGCTTGAACGCGGCCGTCTCGTGCCGGTCGTTCTGCTTCGTTCCGGAGCCGTGCGCGTTGACGTAGTCGATGTCCTCGGGGTTCAGCCGGGCCTGCGCCATGCTCACCGTGATGGCCTCGGCCATCTCCCTGCCGTCGGGTCGCAGCCCGGTCATGTGGTACGCGTTTCCGCGCGCGGCGTACCCCGCGATCCTGGCGCGGATCTCGGCGCCCCGCCGCAGGGCGTGTCCGGCCTCCTCGAGCACCAGCACGGCGGCGCCTTCGCCGAGCACGAACCCGTCACGGCGTTTGTCGAACGGCCGCGACGCGTGCTCCGGGTCGTCGTTGTTGGGCGAGGTCGCCTTGATGGCGTCGAAACAGGCGACCGTGATCGGCGAGATGGGCGCGTCGGTCGCACCCGCCACCACCACGTCCGCGCTTCCCTCCCGGATCAGCTGCGCGCCGTGGGCGACCGCGTCGATCCCCGAGGTGCAGCCGGTGGAGATGAGCGCGACCGGCCCTTCCGCCTTCGCCTCCCAGGCGACCTCCATCGCTAGGGTGCTCGGCACCATGTGCCGGTACAGGTGCGGCACGCCGTATGAGTGGTCCACCAGCCACTGCCGGCCGCCGTCGCTGAGCACGACGTACTCCTCCTCGAGGCTCATCGTGCAGCCGACGGCGCTCCCGATGGCCACCCCCGTCCGCGACGGGTCCAGACCGTCGGTGTGCAGACCGCTGTCCGCCAAGGCCTCGCGTGCCGCCACCACCGCGAACTGCGCGGCTCGGTCCATGCGGCGAATCTGCTGCGGGCTCAGCCCGCTCGCGGCGGGGTCGAAGTCGCACTCGGCGGCGATCCTCGAGCGGAAGCCGGAGGCGTCGAAAAGGGTGATGGTCCTGGTGGCGGTGGCACCCGCGGTGAGCAGCCGCCAGAAGGCGGCGGTGCCGATTCCGCCGGGCGCAACGACGCCGAGGCCCGTCACCACCACGTCCCGGCCGCAGGCCGGGTGGCGCTCCCCGATCATCCGCCGTTCCCGCCCGCCGTACCGCCGCCGACGGAACCGCCCACCACGGGCTGGGCCGCGGCGTCGTTGACCGGCGGCTCGGTGTCGACATGCCCCAGTTCCGGCCGGGGTGCCAGCGGGCTGAGATGGAACACCGCCGTGACCCGGGTCTCGCCCCGGTTCTCCGCCCGATGGCGGACGCCTGTGGGAATCATCAGTGCCTCGTCCGGCCCCACCTCAACGGGTGTGCCGTCCACCACCATGGTGAGCCGGCCGGACGTCACGTAGAGGAACTCCTCCGAGTACGGATGGTAGTGCTCGGTGACGAACTCGCCGGGCTCAAGGACGAGGTTGCCCATGAAACCGCTGGTCGCCGCCACGGTTCTGGGACTGAGCAGCACGCGAATCTCTCCGCCACGTCGCCGGTTCGGGGCCACGGAGGCGGCGGAAACGATCTTCACCACGATGACACTCCCGGAGGGGTCGGGTCCGATCCCCCCGAACTGTGCCAGCCGGTTCTCGAGGACCGTTCGAAAGACCTTGGAAGTCCGGCGCGTGGCCCGTCGGCCACGGCGTCACGGCCCGCCCGCTGGTGTGTCCACCCGGGTACGGATTCGCGCTCCCCCTGGCCTGCGGCGCGGTCGTGCCGGCGCGCGGGTGTGGCGTGCTCGCCGGGCCGCGGCGTCCGGCTCGAGCATTCCCCCCATCGAGACCGGGCCCGGACTGCTCCTGAGCCCTCGCGGCCGGGCCCCTACCGGCCGCGCGCCATCCGGCAGCGGGTCAGAACAGCGGCCGTTGCGCGAGAGCCCCGGACAGGACCGTGGCCACCGTCCGCTCCACGGCCTCCCGCGTCGGCGGCGTGCCCGTGCGGTCGGCGAACAGCAGGTGCGCGGCGCCGATCAGCGCGGAGGCGAGCGTGTCGACGTCGGCCTCGGCGTCGATGCGGCCGAGCTCGCGCTCGTCGGCGAGATAGGCGGCGGCCATGTTCGCCGCCTCGGCCAGGAGGGGTACGCCGACCGGCCAGGTACGGCGCAGCCGGGCGCGCAGCTCGTCGCGGAAGGTGATGAGCGCGACGATCGCCACGGCGACCGACCCGAACACGGCCATGAACGCGTCGGTGAGGTTGCCGACCACGCTGCCGGTCCCGGCGGTGCCGCGCAGCGTCGCGGCCCGCACCTCCAGCCGGGCGGCGCGGTCGTACACGAGCTCGGCGAGGAAGTCGTCGAAGTCGGTGAAGTGCCGGTGCAGCACCCCCTTGGCGCAGCCCGCCTCCGTGGTGACGGCCCGGCTGGTCAGCGCGCTCGGCCCGTCCCGGAGCAGCACGCGCTCGGCGGCATCGAACAGCCGCTCGCGCACGTCGCGGAGCGCCACTCCCGTCGGCACCTCGTCCTCCTCTCCCGGCGAACACAGTACCCCGAATGGGCAATTGCCCATTAATGTGGGCGCATGACCACACAACCCCCAACCCGGTCACCGGTCTCCGGTCCGGCCCCGCACACGGCCCGGCAGATGGCCGAGTCCTTCGGCGTGGACGCGGAGCGGTACGACCGCACCCGCCCGAGCTATCCCGACGAGATGGTCGCCCGCATCGTCGCCGCGTCCCCCGGCCCCGACGTGCTCGACGTGGGCTGCGGCACGGGCACCGCGGCCAGGCAGTTCCAGGCGGCGGGCTGCCGGGTGCTCGGCGTCGACCCCGACGCGCGCATGGCCGGGTTCGCGCGACGCCGCGGCCTCGCGGTCGAGGTGGCGCGGTTCGAGGACTGGGACCCCGCCGGGCGCACGTTCGACCTCGTCATCGCCGGTACGGCCTGGCATTGGGTGGACCCGGCCGCCGGGGCGGCGAAGGCCGCCCGGGTACTGCGCCCCGGCGGCCGGCTGGCGGCGTTCTGGCACGTCGCCGAGCCGCCGTCGGCCGTGTCCGAGGCGCTCGGCGCGGCGCTGCGGCGCGCACTGCCCGACGCGCCCGTCGGCCTGGGCGCGACCGCGCCGAGGTCGGCCATGGACGGCTACCGGCCGATGTTCGCCGCGGCCGCCGACGGCATCCGCAAGGCGGACGGCTTCGACGAGCCGGAGGAGTGGCACTTCACCTGGGAACGGGAGTACACCCGCGACGAGTGGCTCGACCAGCTCCCCACCTCCGGCATCCTCACCCGGCTGCCGGCCGAGCCGCTGGCGGCGATCCTCGCCGCCGTCGGCGAGGCGATCGACACGCTGGGCGGCCGGTTCGCCGTGCCGTACACCAGCGTCGTGGTCACCGCAGCCCGGACCGCCACCGGCCGTACGGGCTGACCGCGCACCGCGGGCGCGCCACGACCGCGGCCCGGAGACCGGCCGGAAAAGGATCGCGGTCCCGCGCCGGCGAACCGGCGCGGGACCGCGCGTCAGCCTCCGTCGTGGAGGGGGATCAGAACTTGGGGTCGATGCCCTCGGGGGCACTGAAGTTGGTCTCGACCGCCTTCAGGCCGTACGGCGAGTACTCCTTGTCGTACTCGTAGATGGTCGTGGAGTGCGGCAGCGTGCGGTTGCCCGGGGTGAGGGTGACGTCACCGTTGATGCCGTTGAAGCTGACCTTGTCGAGCTCGGACAGCGCCTTGGTGATGCCCTCGCGGGTGATGTCACCGTTCTGAATGGCCTTCTCCAGGAGCGCGGTGGTCGCCATCGCCTGGATGTGGCCGTAGATGTGCTGGACGGTGAGCTCGACGCCGTTCAGGGCCTTCGACTCGCGCAGCTCCTTGAGGACCGGGTTGTCCTCGCCCTTCAGGGCACCGCCGGGGCCGGTGAAGATCATGTTCTCCTTGAGGTAGTCGGCGATCGGCGACTCGGAGAACGCGGTGGAGTTCGCCATGAACCCCATGACCCACTTCGGCTTGAAGTCGAGCTGGGTGGCCGCGGAGACGACCGCGGGCACGTTGTTCGCCGCGCCGCTGAAGCCGATCACCTCGCAGCCCGCCGACTTCAGCTGCTGCATCTGCGCGGTCAGCTGGGTGTCGGTCGGGCCGTACTTGGCGAAGGTCTCGACCTTGGCACCCCACTTGGAGGTGATGTAGGTCATGCCCTCGTTGATGTCCTCACCCCACTGGTTGTTGTAGCCGAGGACGCAGAACTTCGCCTTCTTGAGGTCGGGGTCCTTGCTGACGAGGTAGGACACGCCGTTCGCCACCTCCGACTGGTAGGTGGAGAACGGGGGCAGGATCTGCGGCTCGTCCTTGATGCTGGCGTCCTGGGCGCTGGGGACGATCACCATCTTGTCGCGGTTGGCGATCGGGATCAGCGCCTTCACCGACGGCGTGCCCAGCACGCCGGACAGCATGGCGACCTTGTCCTTGATTTCGTTGTAGGCCTGGACGGCCTTCTGGGCCTCGTACGCGTTGTCCGCGGTGATCAGGTTGATCTTGTACTTGCCCGCGATACCGCCGGCCGCGTTGATCTTGTCGAACCAGGCCTGCTGGCCGGCGAGCTGCTCACGGGCGGTCGCGGCGATCGGGCCGCTCAGCGCGACGATGTCGCCGACCGTGATGGTGTTGGTCTTGGGGTCGAAGCCCGGACCGGCCTTCAGCTCACCGCCGCCACCGCTGCTACCACCGGTGTTCTGGGCCGCGCAACCGGTCGCCGTGAGGGCGGCGCTGAGGAGCAGGGCAGCGACGGAGACACCTGCTCGCTTATTGGGGAACTTCATGGTTTTTCCTCTCGGTGGTACGCCAAGGGAGGGTAAGAAGCGGGGAAGATGCTGCCACATGGGATGCCCCTCCGGCCTAGGCGGGGGAGCCCGCCACGGCCTTGCGGGACCGCCGAACCCGGTCCCCGATCCGCCGGATCACGGCGACCAGGCCCTTGGGCTCGGCGAGGAGGAAGATGACGATCAGGAGCCCGTAGAGCAGCAGGCTCATGTCGGTGGTGCTCATCCCGTCCGTTCCTCCGTGCTGGATGAACGGCAGGGAGTCGGCGAAGAGGTCGACGATCACCGGCACCATGGTCACGAAGAGGGCGCCGAGGACCGGGCCCCACAGCGACGCCAGGCCGCCGATGACGATGATCGCAAGGTACTCCACCGACTTGTGGACGCCGAACTCGTCCGGCCGGATGTACTCGAGGTTCACCGCGAGCAGGCCGCCGGCGACGCCCGCGATGAAGGTGGAGAGGACGAAGGCGTTGGCCTGGGTCCGCATCATGCGCACGCCGAGCACCTCGGCGGCGATGTCGTGGTCCCGGACCGCCTGCATCGCCCGGCCGGCGCGGGTGCGCATCACGTTGGCCGTGAGCAGCAGGAACACGCCCACCATCGACCAGATGAGGATGAACATGCCCTGCTCGCGCACGAACGCGAGCGGACCGATGGTGAGCTCCGCGAAGTTGATCGGCCCGAGCGTGGCCTCCGCGGTGACGAAGGTGCCCTCGTTGCCGCCGGTGATCGACGGGATGTTCCGGGCCACCCAGATGACGATCGCGACCAGGGCGAGCGACACGATCGCCAGGTACGGCCCGTGCAGCCGGAGGGCGAACGGCGCCACGGCGGCGCCGACGATCGCGGCGGCGATGCCCGCCACCGGCAGCCACACGATCATCGGCATGCCGAGCTGGCCGCCCACGTACTGGGCGGTGAAGGCGCCGATGCTCACGAACGCCGCATGGCCGAGGGACAGCTGGCCGGCGTAGCCGGTGAGGATGTTCAGGCCGATGCCGGCGATCGCGGCGATCCCCGCCGTGTTCAGCACGCCCAGCCAGTAGGTGTCGCCGAAGTTGAGCGGGAACGCCACGATGAAGACGATGAACGCGGCGACGCCGATCCGGCCGGCGCGGCTGTTCACCAGGCGCAGCTTGGGTGCCGCGTGCTTGCTGGGGGTGTTCTTCTTCTCGGCGACACCGGGGGAGACGTCGACCGCCATCAGATTCGCCTGACCTTCCTGGTCCCGAAGAGGCCCTGGGGACGCACGAGCATGACTGCGATCATAAGCAGGTAGGGCACGACCTCCTCGAAGCCGACCCCGAAGTCCTCGGCCGCGTAGACCACCGCGAACTGCTGGACGATGCCGACGATCAGCCCGCCGACCACGGCGCCGAGGGGGGACTCGATGCCGCCGAGGATGATCACCGGCAGGGCGAGCAGCGCGTACTCCTCCAGGCCGGGGCCGAGGCCGACACCGCCGGCGGTGGCGAGCATGATGCCGCCGAACGCGCCGAGCGCGCCCGCGATCGCCCAGGAGAGCCGGTGCACGAGCTTGTCGCTCACGCCCTGGGCGAGGGCGGCCTCGGGGTCGAGCGCGGTCGCCTGCATGGCGAGGCCGAGCCGGGTGAACCGGAAGAAGAGGCCGAACAGGCCGACCACGATGAGCGTCACCACGATCACGGCGATGTTCCGCTGGGTGATGTTGACCTCGCCGATGCGGACGACGTTGAGGCCCCACGGGTCGCCGAGGGTGAGCTGACTCGTGCCCCAGAACGCCGCCGCGATCGGGGGCATCAGCATCAGCAGGCCGAAGGTGACGAGGATCGGGGTGTAGAGGTTCTTGTTCGCCACCTTGTGGACGGCGACGGCCTCCATCACCGCCGCGATGAGCGCGACGAGCACGATCGAGATCACCGCCGCCACGTAGAACGGCAGGCCCACCTGCTGGTGGAAGAGGTACGTGAAGTACGCGCCGAAGACCACGAACCCGCCCTGGGCGAGGTTGAACACCCCGGTCGACTTCGACACGATCACGAAGCCGAGCGCGAGCAGCGCGAACACACAGCCGAGCGAGATGCCGCCCGCGAGGATCTGCAGATTGTCCGTCATGAGGCGTCCTCCGAGGTGGCGGTGGAGACCGACTCCTCCTTCTTGGTGCCGGAGGCCGACTTCTCCGTCGTGTCCGTGGAGGCCGACCCTTCCTTGAGACCCGCCGTCGCATGGTCGATGGCCTTCTCGTCGGTCCCGCCGATGTAGGCGCGGATGACGCGGGGGTCGTTGACCGCGACGGAGGGCTTGTCGCAGCAGATGACCTCGCCGAAGTCGAGCACCAGCACCCTGTCAGCGACCTTGGTCACCAGCGCCATGTCGTGCTCGATCATAATGATCGTCAGGTCGAGCTCGCGCTTGGCGTTGAGCACCCAGCTCGCGAGCTCCGCGGTCTCCGGCCCGTTCATGCCGGCGACCGGCTCGTCGAGCAGGAGCAGCTTGGGCCGCATCGCGAGCGCCCGGGCGAGCTCGATGCGCTTCTTCACGCCGTACGGCAGCTCCCGGACGATCTCGTCCCGGATGTCGTCCAGGCCCATCAGCTCGAGCAACGGCATGCAGTCGCGCCGGGCCTCGTACTCCTCGCGGCGGGCCCGGCCGAACCAGAACATGCCACTGAGCACGCCCGCCTTCATGAAGTGGTGGCGGCCCAGCACCACGTTGTCGAGGACGGTCATCTCCTCGAACAACGCCAGGTTCTGGAACGTACGGGCGATGCCGAGGCGAGCGATGTCGGCCGGCTTACGGCCGAGCAGGGACTGGCCATCGAACTCGACGCTGCCGGACGTGGGCTTGTAAACCCCGTTCAGCACGTTGAGCATCGAGGTCTTGCCCGCCCCGTTGGGCCCGATGATGGCGAAGAACTCACCCTTTTCGACCTCGAACGAGACGTCCTTGATCGCGGTGATACCACCGAAGGTGAGCTTGACGTTACGAACCGCGAGCAGCGGCTTGCCGGTGGTCATGCGGTCGCTCCGTGCTTGACGGCGTCGAGCTCGCCGGCGTCCTCGTCCAGCCCGAGGTAGAAGGACTGGATGTGCGGATCGGCGAGCAGTTCCTTGGCCGGTCCCTCCTTCGTCACGGTTCCGTGCGAGAGGATGTATCCGTAGTCGGCGACGGAGAGCGCCATGGTGGCGTTCTGCTCGATGAGCAGGACGCTCGTCCCGGCCTCGCGGATGCCGGCGATCGTGTCCCGGATGTGCTCGACGATGCTCGGCGCGAGACCCAGGGAGGGCTCGTCCAGCACGAGCAGTTCCGGCGACTGCATGAGCGCGCGTCCGATCGCGAGCATCTGCTGCTCACCACCGGACAGGTATCCGGCCATCTGGTTCTGGCGCTCGCGCAGCCGCGGGAACATGTCGTAAATCCAGTCGCGCCGCTCCTTGAGGGCGTTGTCATTGCGCTTGGTAATGCCACCGACGGACAGATTCTGGTCCACGGTGAGCTCGGCGAAGATCCGCCGCCCCTCCAACACCTGGCTGATGCCGGCACGCACGATGCGCCGGGGGTTGAGGCCGACGATCGAGCGTCCCTTCCACCAGATGTCCCCGGAGATCACCGAACCGCCGTGGAAGGACAGCATGCCGGTCACCGCTCGGGTCAGAGTCGTCTTGCCTGCACCGTTCACGCCCAAGAACGCGACCACGGTGCGGGGACGGACCTCGACGTCGATGGATCTCAGCACAGTGATGGCAGGTCCGTACCGGACCGTGAGATCTCGGACGACGAGCCCCTCGGATGACTGGGACCCGGTTTCCCCACCTGTCACAAAAAGACTCCTCGCTAGGCTGGTTCGACAAGGCGTGTCGGCGACGTTACCCAAGTCACGCCGCACCCGACGACGGCCGAATGACCGCGCGGACAGGACAATGTGCAGCCCCTCACCTACGACAAATGACGCAGGTGAGACTTGTCGTCAGTTCGGCGGCGGCCGACCGGTTTGATACAAGGATGTCACTCTTGACCGGACGTTTGGCCAACCACCGACCAGCCCGGAGTCGGGATGATCTTGCATTCCTCCGGCATATCAGGTCAAGCGGGGTTTTCGCCTCACGGCAGGGATGTTGGCGACGGAACCGTCATCAGAACGTAATGGAAGAGTGTCGGACATGTCCGGCCATACCGGGCGCTAGTGCGCCGTCCGGCCCCGGCCGGAGGCGGGCCGTCAGGGGCGGGGCGACCGCCTGACCCACGGCCTGCTCCACCCGCGCGCCGACCGCCGCCCCGAGGCCGCCAGGCACTTCCGGCAGACCCGGCGTACCCGCTCCGCCGCCCCGCCGGACTCGGGGAACACGTCCGGCCACGGCACGTGGTGAAACCGGTGCAGCCCGGCCCGGCTCAGCGGCAGCCCGCACAGCGTCTGGTTCGCGCCCGGCCGCCAGGCGTGCGCCTCCCCCGCGGGAAGCCGTTCCCCGCTCCGCTCGTCGCGCCACTCCCCCGACGCGGCCACCCTCGGCTCCCCTCGCGGCACTTTCGCACTCCCGCTCCGGCTCGACGCGGACGGTCCGGCCGGACACCTCAGGCGCCTACCCGCCGGGGCAGGTCTCGGCACCGGAATGGCAGGACTTCCTAGCGTATACATAGATACGTATAGGCGCCGGGCCGCCGCGTGGCCGGGATGGCGTACGCGCCGCCGGTCCCCATGGATCGGCATCGGGGCAGCGTCACGTGGCCGCCCGCCAACGGGACGACGTGCCCTGGGCACGAGACCGGCACCACCCGGAGCCGGTGCGTCAGGCCGCCATCGCCGCGGGACGGCGATCCGATCGCCCGCGACCGACGGCGACGACCACCGCGCGCATCCGCCACCTTCCGACGCGCGGAAACGGCGTTATTTCGAAAAAATGTGATCCTTGTCCACGTCCTCCCTATGAATGCTCGGACGTGATTGTCGGCCGCGGCCTCCATACGGATTTCAGCGACAACGCCACCGATGGTCGTTCACGGTGTCGACAAGCTGCCTTGCCGAAGGGATACGCGGAGGGCGGACAGGTGTCTCATGAGGCCCAGGAGATCGAGGTCAAATATCGCGTGAAAGACCTGGTGGCGCTGGAGGTCGCGCTGGGCCGGCGCGGTGTGGCGCTGTCAGCCCCGGTACGGCAGGACGACCAGGCGTATGCACAGGCGGGTTGGAGCTACGGCCACAGCAAGATCGGAGTGGTCTTCGCCCGTTTGCGCACCCAGGAGGGCCGGCACCTGTTCACCGTCAAAAGGCCACTCGACAACGAAATGGCCTGCCTGGAACACGAGACGGAGGTCGCCGACCGGGAACAGATGCATCAGGCCATCGTCGCGATGGGCTTCCGCCCGACCGTTCGCATCGTGAAGACGCGGCGAACCGGAATTCTCCACAACATGTCCATCTGCGTCGACGAGGTCGAGCACGCCGGAGTGTTCCTCGAGCTTGAGCGGGCGGCGCACGCCGGGGAGTCCGGTGTCGTCGTACAGCGACGGCTCGATGCCTTCGCACGATCACTCGGGGTGGACCTGGAGCGCATCACCGACACCTACGACTCCCTGGTGCGAGCCGCAACGGCCTCGGCTGACCCGGTCAACCCTGCAGGGCTCTCGAAGGAGAGCCAGGAGACCGCGAGGTCGGGGCTGAGCCGGACCCGGGCGTGAACTGATTGTCCCGGTTCCGGGACTCAAGCAGATCGACGCACGCTCGTATACAACCGCCCTGGCCGGACTCCCATGGATGTGTCCTGATCACGCACGCGCAGGCACAGCGGCCGAAAGATCTACCACCCGCTGGATCCCGCCGGAACAGGCGGATACGGAACCGTCAGGCAGAGCCGCCGGCAGCATCTGCACGTTACCCACTTGTGACCTTTGCGGTCATGTGCGTACCTTTGAAGTCGCGGCGCGCGTTTGACCACTTCATGACGCGGCGCTTGCGATCTGATCGATCGGTCATGCCCTCCCTGTTGTTGCACCTGCACAAGCGGCGCATGACCGCCCCTCCGCGTCTCGCGGAGCCGGGGTCCTGCTCCGGCCGACGACCGGCCGAATATTCCACACATGCCCGGGGCACCATCGCGCCCTGCGCCCGGCCGGGCCCCGGCGGACACTGCACCCGACCAAGGAGCCTCATCTCGTATGTCGTTCGCCACCGCTCTTCGTGACCGCCTGCGCCATCCCGGTAAGGCCGCCTCGTACGCCCTGGCGAGCGCGGCCCTCGCGACCACCACCGTCGTCGCGGGGTTCGCCGGCGACGTCCTCGCCGCCCCCGCCGATCAGGGCCGGACGCACGCGGCGGCGCAGCAGCAGACGACGCGACTCATCTACGGCGAAGACATCTCCAACCACCAGCCCGACCACGACTGGCAGGCGAGCCCGGCCCAGTTCGGCATCATCAAGGCGACCGAGGGCACCGACTTCCGGGACGCCACCTTCGCCCGCCACTGGGCGGAGCTGGCGAAGAAGGGCATCGTGCGCGGCGCCTACCACTTCGCGCACCCGGCCAACGACCCGATCGCCGAGGCCGAGCACTTCCTCGCCATGGTGAACGCCCACCCCGCCAAGGCCGGCGACCTGCTCGTGCTCGACCTCGAGGTCACCGACGGCAAGAGCCCGGAGGAGGTCAACGCCTGGGCGAAGACCTGGCTCGCGCACGTGAAGGCGAAGACCGGGATCAAGCCGATGATCTACAGCGGCTGGGCGTTCGCCGACACCAACCTCAAGGGCCTGGGTGAGTACCCCCTGTGGGTCGCCCACTACAGCAAGCCCAAGGGTGCCGTCACCCCGCCCGCCGACTGGAAGAGCTGGGTGATCCACCAGTACTCCGAGACGCCCATCGACCAGAACGTCTCGGCGCTCTCCCCGGACCGGCTCCGCGCCCTCGGCCGCCCCGGCCGCTGACCCGGAGGGCCGTCAGTACGGCGTACGGCTCAGCCAATCCGCCCAGACCTTCTCCTCGCCGAAGATCTGCACCCCGGCCTCGGCCGCGGTGCGGCGGCGTACCAGGGTGAGCAGCAGGTCGGACGCCCGGCCGCGCGCGGCCGCGGTGCCCTTGCCGTGGCCGTGCTCCCAGCGCACGCCGTCGGGGTCGCCGTGGATCATCCACTCGCCGGTCGGGCCGAGGTCCTCGGTGGCGTGCAGGTGGAGGGTGACGCCGGGCTCGAGCGGGGAGGTCTCGCCCGTCGCCCGGGCGGCGACCAGGTCGAGCCACTCGCTCACCCCGTCCGCGGCCACCTCCGGCTCGAGCTCGTACGGCGCGTTGAGGGCGAGCGCGGCGTCCGCGCGGTGCACGGTCGCCTCGTGCAGCCTCCGCCGGATCCACCAGGCGGCGGGACGCGGGCCGAGGAACGTCCACACCGGGGTGTCCGGCCCGGCGTCGGCGACCGCGTCGATCACCGCGCGGGCACCGGCGTGCAGCCACTCGATGGCGCCCTCGATGTCGCTCGGCGGCTTGCCGTCGCGGACCTCGCGCGGATCGAGCATCCGGTCCACCCGGTCGGTGATGATCTGGGCCGCCCAGCGGTGGCCGCGGCCGAGGTGCCGGAACAGCTGTGTGACGGTCCAGCCGGGGCAGGTCGGTACCGGCGCCGACCAGTCGGCGTCCCGGACGGTCTCCCCGAACAGTTCGGTCTGCTCTAGCAGGGCGGCGGTGTGGTCCATAAGGGGATCATCTCACCGGCCGCTTCCCCGCACACGTGAGCGACTCGCGACCTGTGGATAACCACCGCACCGCCACCCATCGGTCGGGAGAAGGGTGGCCCCACCGGGATAGGACGGCCGGGCGGGCGATCGCCGGCCCGCGCGGCACCGCAACGGCGCAGGTCACCCGGCCCGGCTCGGCCGTACACGAACGGAGGCCCCGGCGGGGTTCGCCGGGGCCGGGTGGGTCAGCGCGGCCAGCAGATCTTGTAGTCGTGCCGGGCCGAGTTGTACGAGCACTTGTCCACGAGCCTGCCGGAGGGGTCGCGCAGGTACGCGGTGTCCTTCACCTGGTTCCAGATGTAGGCGAGGGTTCCGCCGCTCCTACCCCAGTAGACGGTGGTGGAGGTGTCCTTGCCCTTGCCGGTCCGCAGCGTGACGATCTTGCCGGGCTTCAGGATGAAGTTCTTGAAGGTGTAGATGTGGTCCTTCCGCTTCGTGTCGTCCCGGACGGTCCACCCCTTCAGGTTGATCGCCTTCCGCGTCATGTTCTTGAGCTGGATGTACTCGCCGTTGAGGCTGCGGTTCCCGCCGTAGTCCGGCGAGCCCGGCGAGTCGTAGTAGATCTTGATGATGCGGACGGCCGGCGCCGCCGCGTGAGCGGGCGGAGAGACGAGGACCACGCCGGCGGTCAGCATCGCTGCCGTCAGCAGGGATCGGATACGCACAGAGCCACTCCGAACATTTGGGGGATATGACCGGATTGATCGTATTCACGGCATGATCCGGCCGATCACCGTTCACATATCGATCCGGTATCCGTGGCCGCCGACTCCCCCGGCACCACCCCGCCGCCACGGCCACCGGCCGCGGGCCTCTCGCCGCCCGGCGTGAGAGGATCGGCGGCGTGGCGGGTAACGTTCGGCGACTGTTGATCGTGCACCACACGCCCTCGCCGACGCTCCAGGAGCTCTTCGAGGCGGTACGGCGGGGCGCCACCACCGACGAGATCGAGGGTGTGGAGGTGGTCACCCGGGCCGCGCTGCGCGCCGGGCCGGTCGACGTGCTCGAGGCCGACGGCATCGTCCTCGGCACGCCCGCGAACATCGGCTACATGAGCGGCGCGCTCAAGCACTTCTTCGACACGATTTACTACCCGTGCCTGGAGGAGACCCGGCGCCTGCCGTACGGGCTGTACGTGCACGGCAACAACGACGCGACGGGCGCGGTCCGCGCGGTGGAATCGATCGCCACCGGGCTCGGCTGGGAGCGCGTGCGCGAGCCGGTGGTCGTGCTGGGCGCGCCCGGCAAGGACGACCTGGAGGCGTGCTGGGAGCTCGGCGCCACGGTCGCCGCCACGATCAGCCCCGCGTGATCGCCGCGACCGCGCCGGACGGGAAAGGCCGGGCGGATCGCCGGGCAGGGAGGCTTGGGCCGGCGATCCGCCCGGGGCTCGGCGGGTCAGAGCCCGTCGAGGAAACGGCGGTGGCCGCGGGAGAACTCGTACGAGTTGAACCGGTCCCAGTTGATCGACCAGGCCATCAGGCCGCGCAGGTTCGGGTAGACGCCGCGCGGCCGGTAGCTTCCGCAGCCGGTGCCCTTCACCAGGCACGTGACGGCCTTCTGGACCTCCGCCACCGTGGTGAAGCCGTTGCCCGCGTACGGCGCGGCGGGCAGGCCGATGGCGACCTGGTCCTGCCGCAGCGGCGGGAACACGTTGCCGGGATTGCCGCGGACCGGGAAGCCCGCGAGCACCATGTCGGCCATGGCGACGTGGAAGTCGGCGTTGCCCATGGTGTGGTACCGGTCGTCCAGCCCCATGATCGGCCCGGAGTTGTAGTGCTGCACGTGCAGCAGGGTGAGGTCGTTCCGCAGGGCGTGGATCACCGGCAGGTACGCCCCGGCCCGCGGGTCCTGGCCCCCGTCGCCCGGGCCGTAGAACTGGTAGCCGAGCTGCACGAAGAACGTCTCCGGCGCCATGGTGAGCACGAAGCGCGAGCCGTATCTCGCCTTCAGCGTGCGCAGCGCCGAGATGAGGTTGACCACGACCGGGGTGGTCGGGTTGCGGAAGTCGGTGTCGCCCGGGTTCAGGTACAGGGAGTGGCCCTCGAAGTCGATGTCGAGGCCGTCGAGCCCGTACCGGTCGATGATCTCGGAGACGGACCGGACGAACGCGTCCCGGGCCGCGGTCGTGGTGAGCTGGACCTGCCCGTTCTGGCCGCCGATCGAGAGCAGGACCTTCTTGCCCGCCTGCTGCTTGGCGCGGATGGCGGCGATGAACTCGGCCTCGCTCTCCACCCCGGGGCACTCCGCGGCCGGGCACCGGGTGAAGCGGATCTCGCCGGAGGTGGGCGAGGTCGGCTCGCCGAAGGCGAGGTTGATGAAGTCCCACTCGTCCGGCACGTCCGCCATCCGGACGTACCCGGACCCGTTGGCGAACGTGGCGTGCAGGTAGCCCACCAGCAGCCGGTCGCCCGGGGTGGGCGACGGGCTCGTCGTCGGCTCCTCCGTCGGGGTCGGGCTCGGCTCCGGGCTCTCCGACGGGGTCGGCGACGGGGACGGGGAGGGCGACCCCGGCGCGTCGCCGGGGCCGTCCAGCTCGACGTCGTCGACGTGGTACGTGCCCTGGCCGTACCAGCCGTTCACGTAGATCGTCACGCTCGTCTGCCCCGGCGACGTGGTGAACGAGGTGCTGAGCCGGGTCCACGTGCCGCCCGGGGAGGCCCAGGTCTCGCCGTGGCCCTCGGCGCCGAGGAACACGAAGTTCCCGCGTACCCAGGCCGAGAGCGTGTACGTCGAGGACGGCTTGACGGTGATCGTCTGGCGGCAGCGGGCGAGGTCGGTGCCCTCGGGCGTGCCGGCGAGCGCCCGGGCCCCGCTGCGGACGGGCGAGGTGACCGCCTCGGCCCGGCCTGTGCAGGTCCACCCGGCCAGGCCGGACTCGAAGCCGGGGTTGGCGGCGAGGTTCGCCGCCTGGGCGGGCTGGGCGGCGGCGAGCGTCGCCGCGGCGAAGGTGAGCGCCGCGGCGGCCGAGGCCGCCGCCGTACGCGCGGCCGTACGGATGCGGATCATGCGGCGGCCTCCTACGGGAGCGTGGCGAGGTGCGGCTTGACGGTCCGGGCGAAGTTCCAGTTGTGCGTGGCGTCCCAGTTGATCGACCAGGTCATCGCGCCGCGGATGCCCGGGTAGGCGCGCGGCGGCGTGAACCGGCCGCAGTCGGTGCGGGTGGCCAGGCAGGTGAGCGCCTGGTTGACCACGGACGGGGCGACCACGCCGCCGCCCGCCGCGCCGGGGCCGGCCGGGAGGCCGAGCGCCACCTGGTCGGGCCGCAGGCCGTTCTCGAGCTGGATGCAGGCGAGCGCGGTGATGAAGTCGACGCTGCCCTGGCTGTAGGCGAAGGACCGGTCGCAGCCGAGCATCGAGCCGGAGTTGTAGTACTGGGTGTGCACCACGGTGAGGATGTCCCGGATGTTCAGCGCCAGCTTGAAGTACTCCGCGCTCGTCGACTGCATGTCGATGGTCTGCGGCGCCATCGTGATGATCAGCCCGTTGCCGGCCTTGCCGTGCAGGCGGCGCAGCGCCTCCTCCATGTACGTGGCGTTGAGGCCGTTCTCCAGGTCGATGTCGACGCCGTCGAAGCCGTAGCTCTGCATGATCGCGTACACGGAGTCGGCGAACCTGGTGGCCGCCGCGCTGTTCGCGACCTGGATGCGGCCGGCCTCACCGCCGACCGACAGGATGACCTTCTTGCCGCGCGACTTCAGCGCCTGCACGTCGGCGCGGAACTGGGCGTCGGTGTAGCCGCCGAGCGCCGCGGACAGCTCGGGGTCGAGGGAGAACCGCACCTCGCCGGGGTTGCTCGTCGCCTCGCCGAACGCGATCGCGATCACGTCGTACTCGTCCGGCACCTGCGACAGCCGCAGCTCGGTGGCCGGGTTGACGAAGTTGTGCCAGTAGCCGGTGAGGAAGTGCTTGGGCAGCGAGCCGGTCGGGCAGCCGGTGGTGGTGGCGCTGACCGGGTCGCTCGCCGCGGACTCGCCCTGCGCGTTGTACGCGCGCACGGTGTAGGTGTGCGAGGAGCACGCGGACAGGCCGCTGATCGTGGCGCTCGTGCCGGTGACGGTGGCGCGCACCGTACCGCCCTCGTAGACGCGGTAGCCGGTCACGGTCCCGCTCGCGGCGCCCCACGACAGCGAGATCGAGGTGTTCGTCACGGCGGTGACCGTGGGCGTGCCGGGCTTGCCGGGCACCCCGTCGCCGGGGGTCGGCGTGGGGCCGGGGCCGCCGCCCTCGCACGGCTCGCCGTTCACCGTGCACCCGCTGATCACCGCCCCGGCGCCTCCCGGGCTGCCGACGAAGCCGAAGCTCACGCTGCCACCGGGCGGGATGGCCGCGTTCCAGGACAGGTTGGTGAAGGTGACGTGCTGCCCGTTGCGGGTCATCGCGGCGTCCCAGAACGAGCCGATGTTCGACCCGGCGGGCAGGTCGAACTCGACCCGCCATCCGTTGACGGCGGTACTCCCGCCGTTGGTGAGGACGAACTTGCCCTCCCAGCCGGTCCCCCAGTCGGAGACCTTGGTGAAGGTGGCGGTGGGCGTGGCGGCGTTGGCCGGTACGGCCGTGAGGAGCATGGCGACGAGCGCGGCCGCGAGCGCGACGGCCACGGACGGCGCCCGCCGGAAGATCCTGCGATGCATGGCGAACCTCTGCGGGGGATGGGGTGGGGGGTACGGCGTCCGCGTGCCCGGCGGCGGGCCGGCGGTGCTCGCGGAGCGCGGGGTGTGGGGGCGACAGAGGCGAACGAGCCGAGGGCTAACAGGCTGATAAGCGGGCTGACAGCATGATTTGGTTAGTAAACTTTCCTATTAGTTGTCCCGGATTGTAAGACCTCGTCGAGGCGGCGAGCAAGACCTTCCGAGGCTACAGACAGACTCGCGTACGGCGCAGCGTTTCCCGCAGCCCGGCCGGTCAGGCTTGGCCGCGAGGCGGCAGGCGAGGCCGAAACGCAGGCGCCGCCCGCCCTTCTCCCGGGGGTGACGTCTAACCGGGCCAGGAGCGCATCGGCCGCCGCACGTCACGACCTCGGCGAAGCATGCTGGCGCTCACGCTCACCGGCACCGACGAGTACGCCCATCACTATCCGCAGATCGCCAAGGAAGCCCTTCCGGGCCTCGCCACACTCTGACCGACTTTCGTACGGCAAGCCGACCGCCCGGCGGCGACGCTCACCGGGCGATCCAGTGCGTGCGGCCGCCGGCCTGACCTCGGGCGCCATCGGCCGACGCCCATGCGGCTCGGGCGGCAATTTCGGCGACGGCAAGCGATGACAGTCGCGCGGCGGACTGGCGGCGCCATACCACGGAAGGACGCACGGCCGAGCACGATCGGTACACCTGGAGATCCGGTGGTGATCGGGGCTGCGTCGGTTCGGGATTCCGAACATGCCGACGCGGCCGACGACCGAGGCCGCCGGCCGCGCTACGTGTGGCGTGTCAGATTCCGAGGTGAAGGGCTTGGTCGCGGTATACCTATCAGGAAGGTTTCCTAATAGTTGCGATGCAGTGTAGGACTCCGACGGAGACCCGACAAGGCCCGACTTCACGGCCCTCGCCCCCGTGAAGCCCTGTCGACACCCTCATCACGCCCCGCCGTCACCGCCCACCGCGTACGAGAACCACACCCGGAGGCCGCCGCCCGGCAGCCGGTGCCAGCCGACCGTACGGGCCATCGCCGTCACCAGCGCGAGGCCGCGCCCGTGCTCGCTCATGTCGTCGCCGCACAGGCCGCCGGGACCGGCGAGGCGCGGCACGCCGTCGCCCTGGTCGTCCACGGCGCCGCGTACGCAGCCGTCCGCGGCCCACAGCCACAGGTGGACGGGCGCGACCCCGTGCACCACCGCGTTCGTGACGAGTTCGGACACGATCAGCAGCACGTCGTACGCCGCGTCGGCGTCGAGCGCCCATTCGCTGAGCAGCTTGCCCGCGAACTCACGCGCCTCCCCCGCCGCCTGGAGGCCACCCGGGATCGCCAGATGATGCGCGTCGGCCGGGACGCTCATCCGATCGGCCCCCGTCCGGTCACCGCTCCCGGCCGCGGACCGTGACTCCCCCGCCGACCCGGGCCCGCCATGCCCGGTGAACTCCCGTAGGGCACGGACAGGGTGCTTGGGTTGGAACGGTCCAGGTGACACCGAACCGGGCTTTGCCGTACGCGCTGGGTCAGGCGCAGGCGGTAATGGCACGTCGAACCTACCTGTAAAGCATGCAATATCCGGACATAGGCGGTAGCGCCTGTCGACATAACCCGGAAACCTCCGATCTCCGGTCTCCGTGGACCCGTTGGACGCGACCCGCCAACGGATCCCCCTGTTTTTCCTCACACCCTTTCATGGCAATGCCATGATGAGGATCACGTAAAGAACCTGGAACGTTCTCCCCTGGTCGCCGACCTCCAAAACCGCCAGAGGGTGGAGGTGCAATAGGAAAGTTATCTAATCCATACAAAGTAGTCAGAGTCGATGCCTTTCCCGCGTACGTGATCGGGTACGCACTCCGACGGTGGCGCAACGACCTGCGAGGCATGACATTGCAGGGCGCGGCCCGGGCCATCCATCGCGACCTCCCCCGCCTGGCCAGGCGAGAGCGTGCCGAACGCCCGTTGCCGGACAGCGTGATCCACGAACTCGACACACCGTAGGCGCAAACGGCCGATTTGCAAACCTTGCCGCCATTTCTCCTGAATTGCACCGATATCGGGGCGACGTGGAATCGACACGTGCCGTCCGACGCGAGGACGTTGAAATGGAACGCCGGAAGCCGATGTGGCGCACCCCGGCCCTCGGCATTCACACCGCCCGTCCGGACGTCCTCAACCGCGCTTTCGACGCAGCCGATAAATCGATCGGGGCGATCCCCTAACGATCCGCCCCTGCCGTCCCGGCGAAGCCGTGCCCATGCTCGCGACCGGCTCCTTCAGGTGACCGGTCCGCTCGGCGTAACGGAGCCGGGGACACGTACGCGATGACCGGGCCGTCGTCGCCGCCCGGCTCGCCATGCCGATGGCCGTCGATCTGGCCGAATCAGGGCAGCTCGGGAGTTCGTACGGGCGTTCGCCACCGCCCGCCGCTTCGCCGACGCGGCCGGTACCGACAAACGGAACGGTGAACGGCATAGCGGACACCGTACCGCTCGACCTCGGCTCGCCAACCCTCGAGTTGAGCGGAACGGTCAGTGTGACGTGCTAGCAAAGAGGGGTGCCTGAGAACCAGCTCCCCGACCAGCCCGACGAGCCGTCTGCGGCGTTCCCCGGCGAGCCGTACCCGGAAGAGGATGCGGGGACGGTGCCGGACGGGACCTTCGCAGACCGGCCCTGCTTCGCCGCGGTGGACGTCGACCGTGAGGCGCTGCGCGAGGAGGCCGAAGCGCGGCTGAGGGCGCTCGCCGGGGAGCACGCGCGGCTGCGCGACGACCAGTGGGCCGCGATCGAGGCGCTCGTCGTCGAGCGCCGGCGCGTACTGGTGGTGCAGCGGACCGGCTGGGGCAAGTCGGCCGTGTACTTCGTCGCCACGGCGCTGCTGCGGGAGCTCGGCGAGGGACCGACCGTGATCGTCTCGCCGCTGCTGGCGCTCATGCGCAACCAGATCGCCGCCGCCGAGCGGGCCGGCATCCACGCCGCGACGATCAACTCGGCGAACCTCGAGGAGTGGGAGTCCGTCTACGCCGACGTCGCCGCGGGCGAGGTCGACGTCCTGCTCGTCAGCCCGGAACGGCTCAACAACCCCGACTTCCGCGACCGCGTGCTGCCCGAGCTCGCCGAGAGCGCCGGGCTCGTGGTCGTGGACGAGGCCCACTGCATCTCCGACTGGGGCCATGACTTCCGCCCCGACTACCGCCGCCTGCGCACCCTGTTCGCGCAGCTCCCGCCGGGCGTGCCGGTCCTCGCCACCACGGCGACCGCGAACGCCCGGGTGACCCGCGACGTCGCCGAGCAGCTCGGCGAGTCCACGATGGTGCTGCGCGGCCCGCTCCAGCGGGAGAGCCTCCACCTCAGCGTGGTGCGCACGTCGAGCCCCGAGCAGCGGCTCGCCTGGCTCGCCCAGGCCCTGCACGAGCTGCCCGGCTCCGGCATCGTGTACACGCTCACCGTCGCCGCGGCCGAGGAGATCGCCGCCTACCTGCGCGACCAGGGCCACGCGGTCGCCGCGTACTCGGGCCAGACCGACCCGGCCGAGCGTCTCGCCGCCGAGCAGGACCTGCTCGACAACAAGATCAAGGCACTCGTGGCCACGTCGGCGCTCGGCATGGGCTTCGACAAGCCCGACCTCGGGTTCGTCGTGCACGTCGGGGCGCCGCCCTCCCCCGTGGCGTACTACCAGCAGGTGGGCCGGGCCGGCCGTGGCGTCGAACGCGCCGAGGTGATCCTGCTGCCCGGCCCCGAGGACACCGACATCTGGGCCTACTTCGCCTCCCTGGCGTTCCCGCCCGAGCCGGTGGTGCGCCGAACCCTCGAGGTGCTCGCCGAGGCGGGCACGCTCTCCACACCCGCGCTCGAGGCGAAGGTCGACCTGAGCCGCGGCCGACTGGAGATGATGCTCAAGGTGCTCGACGTCGACGGCGCGGTACGGCGGGTGCCCGGCGGCTGGCAGGCCACCGGCGAGCCGTGGACGTACGACGCCGAGCGGTACGCCCGGGTCGCTGCCGAGCGGAAGGCCGAGCAGCAGGCGATGCTCGACTACATCGCCACCACCGGCTGCCGCGAGGAGTTCCTCCGCCGCCACCTCGACGACGAGACCGCCACCCCGTGCGGCCGCTGCGACAACTGCACCGGCCTCCACCGCTCCCCCGACGTCGATGCCGAGGCGGTCCGCGCCGCGGCCGAACGCCTGCGCCGCCCCGGCGTCGAGTTCCAGGTCCGCCGCCAGTGGCCCACCGGCATCCCCGACCTGTCCGGCCGCATCAAGCCCCAGTTCGCCGCCGAGCCCGGCCGCGCCCTCGGCCGCCTCACCGACCTCGGCTGGGGCACCCGCCTCCGCACCCTCCTGGCCGAGGACGCCCCCGACACCCCCATACCCGACGACGTCTTCGCCGCCGTCGTCCAGGTCCTCGCCGCCTGGGACTGGCCCCAACGCCCGGTCGCGGTCGTCAACATCCCCTCCCACCGCCGCCCGCAACTCGTCCGCACCCTCGCCGACCGCATCGCCCGCACCGGCCGCCTCCCCCACCTCGGCGAGCTGGCCTACCGCGCCGGCTCACCGGGCCGCCAGTACAACAGCGCCCAACGCGTCCAGGCCATCCGCGCCACCCTCACCCTCCCACCGGACCTCGGCCAGGCACTCCGCACCCTCAACGGCCCGGTCCTCCTTGTCGACGACCGCATCGACACCGGCTGGACCATGACCATGGCCGCCGCCCTCCTCCGCCACGCCGGCGCTCCGGCCGTACTCCCGTTCGCTCTCGCGGTGACCGCCTAGATACTGTCTTCAAAGTGATCTAACCGTGAGTCAACCTGCCCGATCATGCACGTGTAATCCGCCGCCATGAACTGAACAGCCAGGAATGGGAGAAGCTCCGCGAGCTTCTCCCATCCACCCGCAGGGACGCCCGCCACGACGACCAGCGCTTCCTCGATGGCATCGTCTGAAAGATCCGCACCGGCGCCGCCTTGCGGGACGTCCCCGAACGCTACGGACCTGGCAGACCTTCTTACACTCGTTTCCGCCGCTGGGCGCAAGAGGGCACCTGCACAAGGATGCTGCAGTGCCTACAGGCCGGACGCCGACGCCCGCGTCGGCATCGACCGGGCTGATCGCGATCGACTCCACCATCGAGCGTCCCCATCAGGACGCCGCCGGTGTCCCAAGAGGGACCGGACACGGCCGATCACGTTCGCGGCCGTATTCGAGGTGGACTGACCAGCAAGATCCATGTTGCCCGTGATGGGGCCAGGCGCCTCGCCCGGCCCGGCGCCCCTGGTGCGGTTCGAGAAGGTGAGCTTCGGCTATCCCGCCACCGGCCGTGCCGCACCTGGTCGGGACCGCTGGGGGATGGTGTGGCCGATGCCCCGTCGGTGCAGGTGGCGGATCAGATGGGTGCTGTACCCTCTGTCCGCCTCCCATAGTCAAGGCGTATACGCGGACGGCCGGGACCCGGATGGCGTCCAGCGCCTGGCGCAGACGGGTGCAGTCGCCTCTGTCGCCTGCGGTGACCGCAAATGTCGGCAATCGGGCGGCGGGAGTTCGCCGCGGGTGGCGGGGGCGCGTTCGGCCAGCGCGGCACGCAGCTCGTCGGTCGCCTTGAGCACCCGGATGCCGCTCGCGATGTCGTACATGTCGGAGCTCGGCCCGAGCACGACGAACAGCGACCAGCCGGCGGTGAGGACCGCCGTGGCGACGGCGACCGTGGCCCGTCCGTCGGCCGTGCTCACCGCGACGGCCACGTACGCGGGCACGAGCCCGGCGGCCACGATCAGCCCGTGCCGCCACGACCGGCGGAGCATGCGGTCGACGTGCCGCCACAGCCCGTGGTTCGCCTGCCGGATGTGGTCCTGCATGCGGTCCACCATCCAGTCGGCGAACCCGAAGATACGCACGTCCTTGCCCTCGGCCGGGGAGACGGCCGCGTTCCGCCACACGTCGGCGTGCAGCTCGCCCTCGGTGGCCTCGCGCCAGTGCCCGATGAGCCGCAGATTGTCCCTGGTACGGATCACCCGGTTGGCCGCGGCGGGCAGCAGGACGAGCGGGACCAGCCACCAGGAGAGGCTCGCCAGGACCGCGCAGGCCGCCGCCGCGCCGACGAGCCCGGCGGCCCAGCGGAGCTGGGCGAGTGCCCCGTCGGCGGGTGTGCGGTCGTAGCCGCGGCTCCGGTCGGCGAGCGCCTGCCGTACCAGGACCTGTACCTTCGGGTCCTCGACCGCCGCGATCGTGTCGGTGGTCACGACGAGGCGGGTCACCTCGGTGCGGTGCCGCCCGTCGATGCGGGCGGCGGCGAGCTGTTCCAGCGGCGTCACGACGGCCTCGGCGAGGTGACCGAGCACGAGCACGGCGGCGAACGCGGCGAGCGGCACGATCGCGACGGCGAACACGTCCCCCGTGCGCTGCTCCGCCGCCTCGCCGAGCTCCCCGACGAGGAACGCCAGTGCCGCCGACGTGGCGGCGGGGATCATGCTCTGGGCCAGCAGGGCGGCCGTGAGCAGGGCCAGCGGCAGCGGCCGGGCCGCCGCCAGGACCCGTACCAGCCGCATCCGATCCGCGATGTCGCGCACGGTTTCTCCGCCTTGTTCTCCGTACCGGCGATGGGTCTCGCGACTCCGGCCGCCGCACGTCGATACCACCCGGGCAAGCTCCGTGCGGTGGTCACCGGTTCGCGCTAACGGTCGTTCTGACGCCGGTGTGAACGTGAAGGTTCGGTCGGCGCCGTTGAGAAAGATTCACGCCGCGGCACGCCTGCTCGACCGCGGCGCCACCGCCCCGCGCTACGGCGATGACCTGATCGCCCTCGGCGCGATCCGCGCCGCCCGCCCGAGGACGTCTCCGACGACTCCGCCCTCAGGCCTTCACCGACCCGATCCTCACCACGGTCCGCCCCGCCGACGCCGGCCTCATCAAGGGCCGCCCCAGCCGGGCGGCGAGCAGCTCCTCGACCCCGAACTCGTCATCCGCGCCTCCACCGGACCCTGCCCCGGCGCCCGGTCACACGCCAAGGCGATCTCGGCCGATGGGAACACCGCGTCCAGGATGTCAGTCCGGGGCGGCGAGCGGCCGTTCGGCGATGCCGTACGTGGAGGCGCGGAAGAGGAAGGACGCCCAGGAGCGGTAGGGGCGCCAGGCGTCGGCGAGCGTGCGATACGCCGAGGGCGGGGCGTCCTCGGGCAGGCCGTACGCCTCGCGGAGCAGGGCGAACAGGCGGGGCTCGTCGCCGGGGAAGGCGTCGGGGGCGCCCGCGCCGCGGATGAGGATGAGGCCGGCGGAGAACGGGCCGACGCCGGGGAGGGTGCGCAGCTCGGCCAGTGCGTCGGCGGGGTCGAGGGAGCGCAGGTACTCGGTGGTGAGCAGGCCGTCGAGGGCGGCGCGGGCCAGGCCGCGGATCCACTCCTCCTTCTGGGCGGGCAGGCCGAGGCCGCCGGCGTTCAGCAGCGTGTGGGGTGGTGGGAAGGCGGCGTGGTCGTGGCCGTCGATGGTCACGGTCGCGCCGTGGCGTTCGGCGATGCGCTGCTTGAGGCGGGAGGCGATCACCATCGAGGAGCGCTGGACGATCACCGCCCAGCAGGCGGCCTCCCACGGGGTCCAGAAGCAGACCGGGCGCAGGCCGGGGTACGCGCGGATCAGGTCGCCGAGGACCGGGTCGGCGTCGGCGAGGGCGGGGAAGCCGGTGCCGTCCACGTCGAGGGAGAGGATGCGCGCCACCTCGCCGCGGATGCCCGGGCTCGCCGGGCGGGTGGTCGTGACGGCGACGCCGCCGGGGGCGGAGGTCACGGTCACGCCGATGGGCAGCCAGTCGGTCTCGGCGCAGTAGGCGAAGCGCAGTGACCGCCCGTCGGTGGGGAGGTGGGCGGTGACCGGCCAGTCCTCGGTGAAGCGCAGCGCGGCGCCGAGGTCGAAGGGGCCCTTCGCCGTGATCGTGAAGCCGTGCCCGGGCATACGCGTATCGTAGGTGCACCCGCGGACGGGCGATCGCGCCGTGCGGCGCCGGGACGGCCGGCCGGGGCCGGCCGTCACTTGCCGAACTGCTCGTCGATCACGTTGAGCAGGTTGACGATCATGCGGCTGGCGGCGTTCGGGTCCTCGGTGAGGTTGTTGATCCGGTCGGCGAGCAGGACGAGGCTCGCCTCGAGGGCGTTCATCTCGGCTTCGAGCCACTGGCCGTATCGCCTGCGCCAGAGGGTGGGGCTGAGGCCGAGCACGCAGGCGGTGAGCATGCCGACCATGGTGGGGATGGCCTCGGGCTTCACGCTCTTGCGCATGGCGCGCAGGCCGGAGGCGACGTACGGCACGATGTACTCCATCGGGTCCTGGCCGTGCGCCTCGAGCGACTTGCGCAGCCAGTCGACGTACAGGTACATGAGCGTGCACGCCCCGTCGAGGACGTCCTGGGCGGCCTTCGGCCCGAACGACTCCAGCGTCCGCTCGACAAGATCGCACTTCTCCGGGTCCGGAGTGGGGTCCTCCCTGGCGAGTTGCGCCAGACGCGAGTCGACCAGTAGCAGAGCGGTGCCCACGTCGCCGATCGGCGCGTAGGCAGGGTCGAGGGATGCAGACATGGCGATCTCACAAGGTCGCTGTTTCCCTTACAGCCGCAAATCTTGTCACCATTCCCCCGCCCTTCGCAGTGATTTCACGGGACTGACGAAATCAGTCGTATGACCGTAACGTTTTGTCGACCGGCCGCCGGAAAATACGGGGTGGCTATCGGCGATTGATCACGTTTAGTGGCATATACGTGCAGTATGTTTAGTTGCACTTTTTATCGCGCCGATCCATGCGGCCGCCGTCGGCGGGAGACACGCTCGGCGCCTTCGTCGCCATAGGGCGCGGATGCGCGGCAGGTACGGCACCAGGCCGCACGCCGCCCATCACCCGCAGGCACCACGATGCCGCATAGAACCCAGGGGCTTCGCGTTGCGATAACAGCCACCCCTCCTCCCCGCACTGTACAGACCGTAACCGCAACTGCATATTCGCAACTGCAATTAAACAGGTGACCGTGAGGTGGAGAAATCATCGACACCGCATACGCGCGAGTTCCGCGTTGTGGAGCCTCGGAGAGCCACCATCGACCGGGAATTGGGCTCGCGTACAGGAGAACTCAATGGCACTGATCAGCCATTCATGCCCCAGTCGATCATGAATATGGATGAATCACCATAAACGCGAGTATCGCAGTCGCATGGGAAGTGCATCGCCGCACGTTGCGCGCATGACCCTGTCGAAGCCGCCGCCCCCGGTCACCTACCGCTCGCACGGCCGGCCCTGCCAACGCGCACGGACCATCGCGGCGCGACGGGTCTCCTCGGCAGGAACCCGGATCGCCCTCGCATCGGCACGATCCATGGCCTCTTGACGGTCATGCACACCGGCCATCGTTGTCACCTAAGCGGCTTCGCCCGGCACACTCTGCGAACGGAGGCTATGGCGGACCGTAGCCGACCTCGCACGATCGCGGCCCTGGGCGGAGCACCGGCGGGAACGCGCGTTCGGGCGTGATCGGATACGAGGAGGCAGGCCGGGTATAGCGCGATGTGTCCGGGAGGAGCACCTGGCTCACGCGATCGATCCAGCGGAATCCGCGGCAAGCCGCCCGGTGCTCCTGCTCGGGCACAGGTCGGCGTCGCCCATGAGGGATGGGCGGCCGGACGGGGGTGGTCGATGGCGGCGATCGATGGGCCGCGCCGTACGAGGGCCGCACCCCGCTCGGGCACGCCGCCGGAGCGGCCGCGGATCCTTGTGCTGCGCCCGGACCACCTGGGCGACGTGCTGGTGACCCTGCCGGCGGTGGCCGCGCTGCGGTACGCGGTACCGGGCGCGGTCGTGACGTACGCGGCACCGCCCGCCGCGGCTGAGGCCTGCCGCCGCTGCCCGCATCTGGATCGGGTGGTCTCGATCGCGTTCCCGCCTCCGGGTCGTCCCTGGGGCGCTTTCGCCGAGGCCGGGCTGCGTGCCGCGGTGGCGGCGCTGGGCGGGCCGTACGACCTCGCGGTGCTGCCCCGGCCCGACGATCCGGCCTCAGGAATGCTCTGCGCGAACGCCGGTGTCCCCGTCCGGGTCGGGTTCGGGACACCGCAGGCCCTGCCGTTCCTCACCCGCTCGGTCCCGCCACCGGCACCTGACCTGCCGGTCGCCGAGGCCACCCGCGGGCTGCTCGCCGCAGGGCTGGCCGCGCTGGGCGTGCCATCGCCGCTGCCACCGCTGCCCGCCCGCGACGGCACGATCGTCCCGACCACCGAGGATCGCGCCGAAGCGGCCGCCGTACTGGCCGAGGTGGGCGTACCCGCCCCCGAGGTCGTGCTGCACCCGGGCTCGGGCTGGCCGGTGAAGAACTGGCCGCCGGGCCGCTGGGGACGCGTGGCGCGGCTGCTGCGCGATCGTCTCGGCTCTCCCGTGCTGGTCGCGGGCACCGCGCGGGAGGGCCCGCTGGTCGAGCAGGCCGTACGCGCGAGCGACGGCGCGGCCGTGGGGATCGCCGGGCGGCTGTCGGTCTGCGGTCTCGCCGCCCTGCACGCATGGGCCCGTGTCGTGGCGGGCGTCGACAGCGGGGCCCTGCACCTGGCCGCCGCCGTGGGGACCCCGACCGTCGGGCTTTACGGTCCTGGAAACCCGGCGTTCGCCCCACCCCTCCCCCGGCACCGCGTGGTACGGCTCGGCCTCGCGTGCAGTCCGTGCGGCCGGCTCGAGGACCCGCCGTGTGGACGGCTCCTGCACCCGGTGTGCGTGACCGGAGTTCCGGCCGACGCGATCGCCGAGGCCGTGCTCGCGGCGCTCGGCTGACCGACCGGCCGCCGCCACATCGACCGTGTAAGGCGAGCCGCCATCCCGCCCGATTCCCGGGTGAGGGCTAGGCGGGGCGGCCTCGGGTAGGCGGGTCGCATGCTGAGACGCGCGATCTGGCAAGGATTCCTGGCCGGGCTGGCCGGTACGGCGGTGATGACCGCGGCCGAGAAGATCGAGCAGCGTCGCACGGGCCGCCCGGACTCGTACGTGCCCGCCCAGGTGCTCGCACGCTTGACCGGCCTGCCGCAACACCGGGGACGGCGGCGTTCCCTCAACCTCGCCATGCACTACGGGCAGGGGGCGCTGCTCGGCGTGCTCCGCAGCGTCATGGCGCAGGCAGGGCTACGCGGGCCGTGGTCCTCGGCGATGTTCACGGCCGTCCGGCTCACCGGCGACCAGGTTCTGGAGAACGCCACCGGCGTGGGCGCCCCGCCGCAGACGTGGCCGCGCGGCGAGCTCGCCGCCGACGTGTTCCATAAGTCCGTGTACGGCTTCGCCACCGGCGCCGTCGCCGACCTGCTCGCCGCCCGCGACGGGCCCGGCCCGGGTCAACGGCACGCCGCCCGGCTGCCCGGACGCCACCATGACGTCGCTCCCGTTCCCCGCCGGTCACCCGTGCCGGCCGGGTTCTGAGGGACGAGGTTTCACGCGGGGGCGGTGAACACATCGCGCGGGATGGCCGGAGAGCCGGGGAGCACCGGCTCAAGCACGCTGCGGGGTGGGCTGCACGCTCACCTGGTGGCCGACGTCGTCCTCCTCGGCGGCGGCGAGCACCGACTCGAGCAGGCCGGGGAAGCGCGCCTGCAGGTCCTCGCGACGCAGTGTCACGTAACAGCGGGTGCCCTCCTGCCGGGTACGGGTGAGCCCGGCGTCCCGCAGCACGCGCAGGTGGTGGCTGAGGGTGGACTTCGCCACCGGCGCCCGCAGCTCGCCCCAGCCGCGTTCCCGGCCGTCGGCGAGCACCCGCACGATCCCGACGCGGATCGGGTCGCTGAGGGCGGCCATCACCCCGGTCAGCGTGATCTCGCCGACCTCGGGGTGGTGTGCCTCGCGCATGACCCCCATGCTACTTTGTTCGATGTTTGACGAACATCGAACGAAAGGAGTCCGCTGTGACCTCCGCCACCGAATCGCCACGTGACCGGGTCGCGATCGTGACCGGCGCCGGATCCGGGATCGGCCGCGCCACCGCGCTCGCCTTCGCCCGCGCCGGCGCGCACGTGCTCGCCGTGGGCCGCCGCGCCGAGGCCCTGGAACGCACGGCCGCCGCCCACCCGGGCATCGCCGTCTTCCCGGCGGACATCACCGCCGACGGTGCGCCGCAGGCGGTGGTCGACGCGGCCGCCGACCGCTGGGGAGGCGTCGACGTCCTGGTCAACAACGCCGGGGCCACCGCAGTCATGCCGCTCGCCGAGGCCGATCCCGGCCGCGTCGCCGGCCTGTTCGCGCTCAACGTCACCGCGCCGATCCTGCTCGCCAAGGCGGCCCTGCCGTACCTGCGGGCCCGCCGCGGCGCGATCGTCAACGTCTCCAGCACGTACGGCCACCGCCCGCTGCCCGGCGGCGCCCCCTATGCCGCGTCCAAGGGTGCCCTGGAGCAGCTCACCCGGAGCTGGGCGCTGGAGCTCGCCCCGGACGGCATCCGGGTCAACGCCGTCGCGCCCGGCCCCACCGAGTCCGAGGCGCTCGCCGCCGCCGGGCTGCCCGACGCGGTCATCGAGCAGATCAAGCAGGACGAGATCGCCCGCATTGCTCACCTGGGTGCTGGTCGCGATCATCCTCGCCTGGACGGTGATCCCGCTCGGCTGGATGCTGCTCTCCTCGGTCAAGCCGGAGAGCGCGATCAAGACCGCCACCCCGCGAGAACACCGCGCACAGCACGCCGGTGGTCACCAGGCCGGGCTTGACGGTGGGCAGCACCACGTGCCAGAAGGCCTGCCACCGGCTCGCCCCCGACACCAGCGCCGCCTCCTCTATCGACCGCGGCACGTCCGCGAAGAACGCGCTCATCAGCCAGACCCGGCCTTCCTGATACGTGGCGTTCATCCCGGAGCCTTCTGCTCACCCGAAGGCGCCCTCGGTACCACCGATCGCGGCACTTTGATGCGCTGCTCCTCCCGCGGCGGCGACCAGGCACGGTGGCGGAAGGCCTGAGCATGCCGAGCGCGGGCGGCCGATGTCAGGGGCCGCCCGCACGAGACGGTGAGATGGACGCCCTCGAACGTCAGGCGGCCGCCGACCCGCCCGCGGGACGGGCCGGAGCGACCGGGGCGCTGTCGAGTGGTTGGGGCGGGGCGTTGAGGACCGCGTCGTCGAGGCGGTTCTCGCTGCGGGCCACGAGGACGGGGACCACGATCTGGCCGGTGACGTTCGTCGCGGTGCGGATCATGTCGAGGATGGGGTCGATCGCCAGCAGGAGGCCGACGCCCTCGAGGGGCAGGCCGAGGGTGCTGAGCGTCAGGGTGAGCATGACGATCGCGCCGGTGAGGCCCGCGGTGGCGGCCGAGCCGACCACGGCGACGAAGGCGATCAGCAGGTACTCGCCAAGTCCGAGCGGGATGTCGTACACCTGGGCGACGAAGATCGCGGCGATCGCCGGGTAGACCGAGGCGCAGCCGTCCATCTTCGTGGTCGCGCCGAACGGCACCGCGAAGGCGGCGTAGTCGCGGTCGACGCCGAGGCGTTCGATCGTGACCTTCTGCGTCACCGGCAGGGTGCCCACCGAGGAGCGGGAGACGAAGGCGAGCTCGATCGCGGGCCAGGCGTTGCGGAAGAACGTGACCGGGTTGACCTTGCCGACGAGGGCGAGCAGCGTCGGGTAGACGGCGAGCAGCACGATGAGGCAGCCGACGTACACGCCGAGGCTCACCCGGGCGAGCGGGCCGAGCAGGTCCCAGCCGTACGTCGCGACGGCCTTGCCGATGAGCCCGGCGGTGCCGATCGGGGCGAGGCGGATCACCCACCACAGCGCCTTCTGCACCAGCTCGAGGATCGAGCGGCTCAGGGTGAGGAACGGCTCGGCCTTCTCGCCGATGGCGAGGGCGGCCGCGCCGAGCACGACGCCGAGGAAGACGATCTGGAGGACGTTGAGCTCGGAGAACGCCGTGACGACGTTCGTCGGGATGATGCCGGTCAGGAAGTCGACCCAGGAGCCGACCCGCTCGGGCGCCTCGGCGCCCGACGTGTCGAGCGTGACGCCCTGGCCGGGGTTGATGACGAGGCCGAGGACGATGCCGACGACCACGGCGATGAGCGCGGTGGCGAGGAACCACAGCAGCGTCTTGCCCGCGAGCCTGGCCGCGTTGCCGACGTTCCGCAGGTTGGCGACGCTCACCACCACGGCGGTGAACACCAGCGGCGCCACCGCCAGCCGCAGGAGCTGGACGAAGATGTTCCCGACCTCGGTCAGGACGCCGGAGAGCCACTCGAGATTCCATACGAGCGCGGCGAAGCCAAGGGCCGCGCCCACGACGAGGCCCAGCAGCAGTTGCAGGGAAAACGAGACCCTCTTCATTGGCAGGGGAGACTCCGAATGACGGCATGCCGAAGACGGCACGCGAAATCGAAAGGGGAACCGGCGCGTCCGTCAGGGCGTGATCAGCGACAGAGGGAGCCGGCCAGTCGGCAGAGATCGATGTGCAGCCGTGCTACGAGCCACACGGACATGTCACACCTCACACCGATGGGTAACCTGGAGTAAATCGGACAGTATTCCGATCGTAGGACGAATCTCCCGAGGGTTCAACTCACTATCGATCGGGATAGCCTGGAATGCTCTGCGTGACCGGCACCTTGAGTCGGTCGCCGTGTCTCGGAGCTCCGTACGGCCCGCAGACGTCCACCGGCTGGGGCCGCAGAGGGCGGCGTGGTATGGCGTGGTCGCCATCCGTCGCGAGTGGCGAGTCGGTCTCGCAGGCGGGACAACGGCACGCCGTACCATCCACCCTGTCGTGGGCGCGACCGGCCGACCTGCAGAGGGCGGCAAGCGCGGCACCGACAAGGTGATCAGGTGGCGCGGAGGTCGTGCCTCCGCGTTCCGGCCTCTTCGGCCCCTTGGGATCTTCCGTAACGGGTCGCAACGAAGATCCCGCGTTGCCGAACGCCTGCCGCCCACGCACCCGCTGCCGAAGGTGGGGCGACCGGCCCCTGCCTCATTCGCTGCTCCCCGCCGTCGTGGAAGGGCGCCCGCTCATCGATGTCCCGCTTCCGGACATCGGAGACACCGCCATGGCTCGCCGATGCGGATCGCCAAGGGCCCCTACCGGAGGCCTCAGGCTTCCGCGTAGCCGGCACGCGGTCGTCCGTGGTGACTCAGAGGGGACACGAGCAGCACGGTCTCCGCAGGTGACCGCGCTTCGATCGATCTCGCCGGAGCCGTTGCAAACCCTTACAAAGGCCATCGGTACCCTTGGCTCCTGTCGCCCAGCACCCTTGCCCGTCGGCCGTGGGTCGTGCCCTGAGGATGATCGTGGTCGTTGCTCCGCCGAGCCTTTACCGCCGGTTCGCCGCGGGAACCCTGGTTGGTGATGATCAGGCCAGGAGGCGCCCGCGTGCCGAACGCCTCAGAGGCGCCGCCGCCTGACGTACCCGCCGATCACCGCCGACCGTCATCCGTCACCCTTCAGGAGCTGCCCCTTGTCAAGGCGCGAACGCCTTCGGTCCATCATCGAAGCCCGGCCCTTCCAGCGGACCATCATCGCGATCATCGCCCTGAACGCGATCACGCACGGCACGGCGACCTTCGACGGGCTTCCCGAGCAGGTGCTCGGGTTCCTGCACGCGGTGGACCGGATCGCGCTCGCGATCTTCGTGATGGAGATCGCCGTTCGCCTGTACGCGTACGGCTGGGCGTTCTTCCGGGACCCGTGGAGCGTGTTCGACGCGCTCATCGTGGGCATCGCGCTGGTCCCGGTGACCGGCCCGACCTCGGTGCTGCGGACGCTGCGGATCCTGCGGGCGCTGCGGCTCATCTCCGCGGTGCCGAGCATGCGCCGGGTGGTGTCGGCGCTGCTGTCCGCGATACCGGGCATGGCCTCGATCATCGGCCTGCTCCTGCTCGTCATGTACGTCTCGGCCGTGATCTCCACGGAGATGTTCGGCAGGATCGCCCCGGACTACTTCGCCGACCTGCCGACCTCGCTGTTCTCGCTGTTCCAGATCATGACCGGCGAGGCCTGGCCGGACATCGCCGACCAGGTGATGAGCGAGATGCCGTGGGCGTGGATCTTCTTCGTCGGCTACATCCTCACCTCGAGCTACGTTGTTCTCAATTTGTTCATCGCCGTCGTGGTCAACGCCCTCGATGACGAGACCGTCTCGCGTGAGGAGAAGCGGACCGAGGACAAGCTCGACACGATCCTCCAGGAGCTCGCCCGGCTGCACGCCCGCATCGACGCGCTGGAGCGCCTCCCCGAAGAGCAGCGGTCCGGCGGGCACTCTCCGGCGCAGGTCTCCTCGTCCTAGGCAGGCCGTACGGGGCAGCACGATGCCCGCGGCGCGTCCTCGTTACGGCGAGCGCGGCCGGCCGGGACGCCGGGCTCGCCGGTGGCGTCCCCGCCGAGGCGTTCGCCACCGCGTCGGAGCACTTCACCGGCACCGAGCTCACCATCTGCTGCGGACGATCGCCGCGATCAACGCCTGGAACCTCTAAACAATCGTGTCTGACATTGATATTTCTCAATCTGAGAAGGCGCACCTAGCGTCAGAGGTGTGAGCTCCTTCGTCTACACCGCCGTCCGCACCCCGTTCGGCAAGTACGGGGGCGGGCTCGCCGGGGTCCGCCCGGACGATCTGGCCGCGCACGTCGTGTCGGCGACTCTTGCCCGTGTCCCGAACCTCGACCCGGCCGCGATCGACGACGTCGTGTTCGGCAACACCAACGGCGCCGGTGAGGAGAACCGCAACGTCGGCCGCATGGCCGTACTGCTCGCCGGGCTGCCGACGAGCGTGCCCGCCACCACGGTCAACCGGCTGTGCGGGTCGAGCCTCGACGCGGTCCTCATCGGGTCCCGCATGATCGAGGCCGGGGACGCCGACGTCGTGCTCACCGGCGGCGTCGAGTCGATGACCCGGGCCCCGTGGGTGCTGCCGAAGCCGGACCGGCCGTTCCCCGCCACCGACGTCACCGCCGTCTCCACCGCGCTGGGCTGGCGGCTGGTCAACCCGCGCATGCCCAAGGAGTGGACGGTCTCGCTCGGCGAGGCGAACGAGCTGCTGCGCGAGCGGTTCGGCGTCTCGCGCGAGCGGCAGGACGAGTTCGCCCACCGCTCCCACACCCTCGCCCACCGGGCCTGGGAGGACGGCTTCTACGACGACCTGGTCGCGCCGGTCGACGGCACCGAGCTCGTACGCGACGAGGGCATCCGCCCGGACAGCGCGCCGGAGAAGCTCGCCCGGCTCAAGCCCGCCTTCCGTCCCGACGGCACGATCACCGCGGGCAACGCCTCGCCGCTCAGCGACGGCGCCTCGGCCGTACTGCTCGGTTCCGAGGCCGCCGCCGACGTGATCGGCGCCGCCCCGCTCGCGCGGATCGCCGGGCGGGCCGCGTTCGCGCTCGACCCGCAGGACTTCGGGTACGCACCGGTCGAGGCGGCCAACCGGGCGCTCGCCCGGGCCGGGATCGGCTGGGACAAGGTCGGCGCGGTCGAACTCAACGAGGCGTTCGCCGTGCAGTCGCTGGTGTGCATCGACGCGTGGAAGGTCGACCCGGAGATCGTGAACACCCGGGGCGGCGCGATCGCCATCGGCCACCCGCTGGGCGCGTCCGGCGGGCGGATCGTCGGCACGCTCGTCAAGGTGCTGCGCGAACGTAAGGCGCGCTGGGGCGTCGCGGCGATCTGTATCGGCGTGGGCCAAGGCCTCGCGGTCGTGCTCGAGAACCTCGAGGGGGGTGCGTGACACGGGCCGCGCGGATCGTCGACACCGTCGACGAGGCGGTCGCCGGATCGAGGACGGCTCCTATGCCGGTCGGTGGCTCCGGCCCCGCCGACATGCCGGGCGACCTGATCGACGCGCTCGTCCGGCAGGGCGCCGAGGACCCAATTCCACCAACACAGGCGACGGCGAGGCCGACCGCGCCGCGCTGCTGAAGGCCGGTCGGGCGCGGAAGGTGCTCGTGCCCGCGCCAGGTCGACTCGTACGTCTCTGACGGCACGCTCGACGAGCTGCGGCGGCTCGCCGCCGACCTCGAACCGCGGCGGAACGCTGAGGAACGGCGAAGGCCGTTCCCGCCCTGCCGCCACGACCAGCCGGATAGTCGGCGACACGATCAGAGCGGTCCACCGGAACGGGGGTTTCGGGCCGCAGGAAAACGCGTGATCGTGTTTCGCTGATCAGAATGTGCAGTGGGGTCATCGTGCCGCCCGCCAATAACGCCCTGCTCTGCGACACCGGTACGGCCGCGCGGACGCGGTGCCGTACCCGAAAGGAGCCGCATGGCCCGCGTTCTGCCGGAAGTGCCGCTCGAGCCGCCCGAGCTCATCTGGGTCACCGTGGTCTTCGCGGTCGCCGGACTGCTGCTGATGGCAACCGGCGCGCTGGGAGCCCGGGGCAGGCTCCGCCCCAATCCCCTGCTGGGGATCCGGACCCCGTTGACCATGCGCGACCCGGAGGCCTGGGCGTACGTCCATCGCAAAGCGGCCCCCTGGGTGGCGCTGGCGGGACTGTCCTTCCTCGTCGCCGGGGTGGTGATCCTGCTGGTACCGTCCGGACCCGTCCAGTTCTGGGCGGCGATGGCCGGATCGTTGGTGATGGTCGCCCTGGTGGTGGTCGGCGCGAGTCTCGCGCACCTGTCCTTCCGCCGCCGGAACCGCGCCAGGTAGCCCCGCTCCCACCCCGTCTCCCCGCCACCCGGCCGTTCTCGACCGCGGTCTCCGCGGGAACGTCCGCGGTTACGGCCGGCCGTACCGCGGACCGGGCTCACCGATCCGCGGTACGGCGAGGCTCGGCGGCGCGGCCGTACCGTGGCGCGCGTCCGGATCAGCCTTGGTAGGGCGGGGTGTTGTCGAGGGGAATGAGGTCGACCGGGCCGGCGATCTGGTCGGGCGCCGCCGGGAAGTAGGCGAAGTTCTTGGCCCGGGCGCCGCCGTCGACGACCAGGTCGGTGCCGGTGATCAGGCGGGCGTAGTCGGAGCACAGCCAGGCGACCGCGTGGCCGAGGTCGGTCGGGGTGCCGGTGGTGCCCATCGGGACGAGCGGCGGGCGCTGGCCGGTCCAGCGGCTCGGGCGGCGCCACGGCTCGTCGCCCTCCGCGCCGCCGAGCCCGCGGTGCGGGCCGGGGCCGAGCACGCCGCCGGTGGGCAGGCCCTTCTTGGCGAGCTCGGCGATCAGCTCGGGGTTGTCCGGGGTGGGGGCGGTCGGGGTGATGCTGTTGACCCGGATGCCGTAGGGGGCGAGGTCCATCGCCGCGGCCCGGACGAAGTTGTTGATGCCGCCCTTGTGGAACGCGTAGGCGATCACGCCGGCGGAGCCGTTCCAGCCGTTGGAGGAGGAGACGCAGATGATCGAGCCCTTGATGCCGCGCTCCGCCATGGCCCGGCCGCCGTACTTGGTGTTGAGGAAGGTGCCGAGCGCGGAGACCCTCACCATCTTCTCGAACGTCTCGGCGGACTCGTCGAGCACGCCCCGTCCGCCGAGCAACGCGGCGTTGTTCACCACGATGTCGAGGCGGCCCCACTTGTCCAGGATGCTCCCGATGTAGCGCTTGACCGCCTCCTCGTCGGTGACGTCACCGGGAGCGGGCATCGCCTCGCCGCCGTTCCGCTCGATCCGGGCGATGCAGGCCTTGATGACGTCCTCGGAGATGTCGTTGCAGGCGACCTTGGCGCCGTACCTGGCCAGCGCGAGCGCGATGCCACTGCCGATGTTCGGCCCGACGCCGGTGACGAGCGCGACCTTGCCTTCGAGAGATATCTCCACCCTGCCTGCTTCCTTCCTGTTCCTCGCCGTCCGGCGCCGCCCGCAGCCCGCGGCCCCGAACGCAATTCGGAGGACACGGTAGCCCCGGCGTTATCTACGTCACAGACGGGTTTCCGTGACGCGGCAAACGAAGCACGAAACGCGGACCCACGCCCCGGGCGAAGCCCGTATGCCCCGCCTCGCCGTACGCGGGGACATCCGACTCCCCGAGCTCCGTACGCCCGGGGCTCCACGTGATCGGCTGGAAGTGCGTCAGGCAGGAGGGCGGCCACCTCGCCTTCGGCCACGGCGGCATCAGCGCCTGGGAGGCGACCGGCCCGGAGCCGGGTTGCAGGTGGCGTTCTCCGGCCGCTCGACCGCTCCCCGCCCCGCGCCTCGCCGTACCCGCCGAGGAGGTCTCCCTGCGCCCGCGGACAGTGGACGGTCACGGGACGACGCGCCTCCCAATGATCTGGAACGTGACCGCGCCGGCCTGTCACCTTTCGCGCGGCCGCCGCGGGCGGCGGGGTGGCTGCGGTACCGGGCCGCCGTCGAGGTGGCCCGCGTCCACCACGAGGCGGGGTTCGACGTGGCGCTCGAGGACGTGATCGTGGGTGAGATGCTGGAGGCGTTCCTCGGCCTGCTCCCATGGGAGGAGATACACCTGGTGATCCTCGACCCTGCCCCGGAGGAGATCGCCCGGCGGGAGCGCGAGCGCGCCAAGAACGCCTACCACAAGGGCTGGTCCGTCGGCGCGCTGCACCGCATCCTCCACAGCGAGACACCCCGGCACGGGCTGTGGCTCGACAGCGGCCGGCTCACCCCGGAGGAGACCGTGGACGCGACCCTGCGCGATCGTGCCGCCGCCCGGTTACGGGTACGGCACGCGGCCCGGTGACCGGCGTGCGGGCCACATCTGCCGATGCGCGGCGGCCGGCGGGCGGCCGCAGGCCCGCCCCTCGCGGGGGAACGCTCCCGGTCCGTTTCGCGCCGGTCCGGCACCGGCGCGGCCGGTGGTCAGCCCTTCGCGGCGAACAGCGACGCCAGCCGGTCGGCGAGGCGCTCCGGGGGCTCGGTCACGTCGAGGGTGATCCCGCGCTCGTCGGGCTGCAGCGGTTCCAGGTCGCGGAACTGGGAGCTGAGCAGCGCCGGCGGGAAGAAGTGCCCGGAGCGGGCCGCCAGCCGCTCGCCGATCACCTCCGGGGTCCCGGCGAGGTGGGCGAAGAACACGTCCGGAGCGCCGGTGCGCAGGATGTCGCGGTAGCGGCGCTTGAGCGCCGAGCAGGCCACCACGGTGGAGACGCCCTCGGCCTCCCGCTCGCGGATCCAGGCGGCGATGTCGTTCAGCCAGGGCAGCCGGTCGGCGTCGTCGAGCGGGACGCCGCGCTCCATCTTGGCGATGTTGGCGGGCGGGTGGAAGCGGTCGGCCTCGGCGAACCGCAGGCCCAGGCGGGCCGCGAGCAACTCGGCGACCGTGCTCTTGCCGGAGCCGGCCACCCCCATCACGATCACATGCGTTGCCATGGCCGACCCTCCGTGTGGCCGCGAGATCCCGTACCGACGATTGGTGATACCAATATAGAGAAGTGCGGCGGACGCGCCGAGACCCGGCCGCGTCCGGCGCCGTTCCGGTGAGAAGGGGGCGGTCGATGGGCGACGGTGCCCGGTCGGGCACATTGCACAACCGGGTGCTCGCCGTGCTGGGGCCCGCGATCGCGGCGGGCGACTACCGGCCCGGTCACGTGTTCACCCTGGACCGGCTCGAGGCCGACTTCGGGGTGTCCCGCACCGTGGTCCGCGAGGCGGTGCGCGTGCTGGAGTCGATGGGCATGGTGGTGAGCCGGCCGCGGATCGGGGTGAAGGTCCAGCCGGCCACGGCCTGGAACGTGTTCGACCCCTACCTCATCCGGTGGCGGCTCGCCGGCCGGGGCCGGGTCGCGCAGCTGCGGTCGCTGACCGAGCTGCGCGCCGCGGTGGAGCCGGCCGCGGCCGCCGCGGCGGCGGTGCGCGCGTCCGAGGCCGGGCGGGCCCGGCTCGCCGAGCTGAGCGAGCTGCTCACCGTGACCGGCGAGGCCGGGGACCTGGAGACGTTCCTGCGGCACGACATCGAGTTCCACCGGCTCGTGCTCCGCGAGTCCGGCAACGAGATGTTCGCCGGGCTCGGCGACGTGATCGCCGAGGTGCTGATCGGCCGCACCGCGCACCACCTCATGCCCGCCCATCCGCGGCCCGAGGCGCTGCGGCTGCACGCGCTCGTCGCCTCCGCGATCGGCGCCGGCCTCGCCGACGTGGCCCAGGCGGCGATGCGCAGCATCGTGGCCGAGGTGCGCGACGAGGTGGCCCGGCTCGCCGAGCGCGAGGGCGAGCCGCCCACGCCGTGGGACGGCTAGCGCCCGGCCGGGGAGGCGGCCGGGCGCCCACCGCGGTGCCGTACCCCGCGGTCCGCGCGTGGCGGCTCAGAGCACCAGGCTGAGCAGGAACGCGAACACGAAGCCCACGACGCCGAGCAGGGTCTCCATCACCGTCCAGGTCTTCAGCGTGGTCTTGACGTCCATGCCGAAGAACCGGCCGACGAGCCAGAAGCCCGAGTCGTTGACGTGCGACAGCACCGTGGCGCCACAGGCGATCGCGATCACGATCAGGGCGAGGTCGACGCTGGTCAGCCCGGTGGTGGCCTCGATCGTCGGGGCCATCAGGCCGCCGGTGGTGGTGAGCGCGACGGTCGCCGAGCCCTGCGCGACGCGCAGGCAGGTGGCGACCACGAACGCGGCCACGATCACCGGGAGGCCGAGCGACTCGAGGCTGGAGGAGAGCGCGTCGCCGATGCCGCTCGCCCGCAGCACGCCGCCGAACATGCCGCCCGCGCCGGTGATCAGCACGATCGAGCAGATCGGGCCGAGCGCCTGGTCGACCAGCTTCTCCACCTGCTCGCGGGTGTGGCGGCCGCGGCCGAGCACCACCATCGCCAGCAGCGTGGTGATCAGCAGCGCGATGGGGGTCTGCCCGATCATCCGGAGCGCCTGCACCCAGGTGGCGTCGCCGTCCACCAGCCCGGCGGTGGCGAGCGTGTTCAGCCCGGTGTTGAGGAAGATCAGCACCAGCGGCAGCAGGAGGATGAGCAGCACGGTGCGGAACCGGGGCGGGTTGACGCGCGCCTCCTCGGCCTCCTTCGCGCCCTTGGCGGCGAAGGTGTCGGGTACCGGCAGCTCCAGCCGCCGCCCGGTGAACAGGCCGAACAGGTAGCTCGCCAGGTACCAGGTGGGGATCGCGATGAGCAGGCCGAAGACGACCACCAGGCCGATGTCGGCGCCGATCAGCTCCGCGGCCGCCACCGGGCCGGGGTGCGGCGGGACGAACGCGTGCATCACCGCGAAGGCGCCCGCCGCGGGCAGCGCGTAGAGCAGGACGGACCCGCCGAAGCGACGCGCGACGCTCAGGATGATCGGCAGGAACACCACCAGGCCCGCGTCGAAGAAGATCGGGAAGCCGAAGAGCAGCGACGCCACGCCGAGCGCGAGCGGCGCGCGCCGCTCGCCGAACCGGTCGATCAGCGTCTGCGCGAGCACGTCGGCGCCGCCGGTGACCTCGAGCAACCGGCCGATCATCGCGCCGAGGCCGACGAGCAGCGCCACGCCGGCGAGGGTGCCGCCGAAGCCGTCGAGCAGGGTGGGGACGACCTCCGCCAGGGGCACGCGCGTCGCGATCGCGGTGAGGAAGCTGACCAGCACCAGTGCCACGAAGGCGTGCAGGCGAAGTCGGATGATCCAAAAAGAGCAGGAGCTGGACCGCCCCGGCCGCGATGGCGAGCAGCGGTCCGGTGTCGTATGCGGGAGCGCTGGTCTGCACGCCGGACTCCTTGTTGGGGAACGCCGTACGAATGTGCCAGAGGTCACTCTGGCCTAAATGGTGATATCAATACAAGGGTCAAACCGGAGAAACCTGGACTTTTCTTCGCGGACACACCGTGTCCCACACCGTGCCCCACGCTGTGTCTCGCGCTGTGTCTCACGCTGTGTCTCACGCTGTGTCTCACGCTGAGTCTCACGCTGAGTCTCACGCTGAGTCCGTGCTGGGTCCGGCCGTGCGCCGTGCCGGGGGGAGATCCCCGCGACCGGCCTTCCGGGCGCAGGGATCTCCCCCGGCGGGCCCGCAGGTGACACGCATGCCACGAGCGGACGGATCGCCCCGAGCCGACGGCATCGGGCCGCGGTTACACCGCGGGGTCGGCCCGGCCGCAGGGGCCGTCCCGGAGCAGGCCCTCTGCGGGTTCGGCCTGAGCCTGCCGCCGGTGCGGTAGGTCAGCGGCCGGATCGGCGGCGCAGCAGCCAGCGGCGGAGCTCGTCGGCGCCCCACACGATCAGCGGGAACGGCGCGACGAAGGCGAGCATGTCCGGGGTGAGCGCGGCGGTGCCGAGCAGCGCCTGGCACGGCGGGGCGTAGATGAGCACCATGGCCAGCGCCAGCTCGAACGCGATCCCCCACAGCAGCAGCCGGTTGGAGGTCACGCCGACCGAACGCAGGGAGGCGCGCTCGGTACGGCAGGCGAAGGCCGTACCGACCTGGCCCGCCACCAGCCCGAGGAAGGTCATGGTGGTGGCCTGCCGATAGGCGTGGTGGAGCGGGGTGCCCGGGCCGGTCGGCGCGCCCGGGTACCAGCCGGCGCGCAGCAGCGCGTAGCAGAAGGCGGCCATGGTGAGCACGGCGCAGACGAGGCCGAGGAACAGCCAGGCGCGCAGCAGCAGGCCCGCGCGGACCACCCCCTCGGTACGGTCGCGCGGCGGGCGGCGCATGATCCCGGGCTCGGCCGGCTCCCGGCCGAGTGCGAGCGCGGGCAGCGTCTCGGTGCCGACGTCGAACGCGAGCAGCTGCGGCACGGTGATCGGCAGCGGTACGGCGCCGCCGGCCAGCGCGAACACCAGGAGCGGCACGACCTCGGGCGTGGTGTGGGCGAAGATGTAGCAGATGAACTTGCGGATGTTGTCGTAGACCCGCCGGCCCGCGGCGACCGCGGCGACGATGGTGGCGAAGTTGTCGTCGGTGAGCACCACCGTGGCCGCCTCGCGGGCCACGTCGGTGCCGGTGCGCCCCATCGCCACGCCGATGTCGGCGCGGCGCAGCGCCGGGGCGTCGTTGACGCCGTCGCCGGTCATCGCCACCACGTGCCCCTCGGCGCGCAGCGCGTCGGCGATGCGCAGCTTGGCCTCCGGCGAGGTGCGGGCGAAGATCAGCTGCCGGTGCTCGCGCAGCAGCGCGTCGAGCTCGTCCTCGCTCATCGCGTCGAGCCGTTCGCCGGTGACCACGACCGGGTCGTCGGCGATGCCGACCTGCCGGGCGACGGCGGTGGCGGTGAGCGGGTGGTCGCCGGTGACCATGATGATGCGGATGCCCGCGTCGTGGCAGCGGCGGACCGCCTCGGGCACCTCCGGGCGGGGCGGGTCCTGCATCGCGACCAGGCCGAGCAGGGTGAGGTCGCGTTCGGCGACTTCGCGGTCGTCCGGCGGCCCGCCGGGGAGCCGCCGGGCCGCCACCGCGAGCACCCGCAGCCCCTGGCCGGCCTGGCGGTCGATGACCTGCTCGATCGCGCGGCGGCGGGCCGGGGTGAGCGGCTCGGCCCGGCCGTCCGCCTCCATGATCGAGGTGCACCGGGGCAGCACCGCCTCCGGGGCGCCCTTGGTGTCCACCCACACGCCGCCGTCGCGCTCGTCGACGGTGGACATGCGCTTCAGCACCGGGTCGAAGTGGAACAGCCGCAGCCGCCGGGCCGGCGCCCACCCATCCGGGCGTTCCGGCGGGGCGAGGGCCGCGGCCGCCTCCAGCATCGCCACCTCGGTCGGGTCGCCCACGAGTTCGCCGGAGCCGTCGCGGTGGGCGTTGGTGCACGCGGTCACCGCCGCCACCAGCCGGTCGAGGGCCGCGTCGGCGCCGCGGCCGTCCCCGCGGCCCGCGGATAAGTCGTAGGTGCAGGCGGCGGTCCAGACCGCGGCGGGCCGCATGCGGTTGAGGGTGAGCGTGCCGGTCTTGTCGGTGCAGATCACGGTGGTCGCGCCGAGCGTCTCGACCGCGCTCAGCCGTTTCACCACGGCGCCGCGCCGGGCCAGGCCGCGCACCCCGAGCGCGAGGGCGAGCGTGATGACCGGCAGCAGCCCTTCCGGCACGTTGCCCACGAGCAGGCCGATCGCGAACAGCACCGCCTCGCGCAGCGGCAGGTGCGCGCCGAGCATCGCGATCGGCACGAACGCCACGCCGAGCGCCACCGCGATCGCGGCGATCAGCCAGGCCACCTTGCGGACCTGGCGTTCCAGCGGGCTCTCCTCGCGGCGGACCCGTTCGGACAGGGCGGCGATCCGGCCCAGCTCGGTGCGCATGCCGGTGGCGAAGACCACGGCGCGGGCCTCGCCCTCGGTGCACATCGTGCCGGAGAACACCAGGTCGCGGGCCCGCAGCAGGTCCACGCCGGTGTCGACCAGGTCGGCCGAGCGGTACACCGGCTGCGACTCGCCGGTGAGCATGGACAGATCGACCTCGACGCCGCCCTCGATGAGGCGGGCGTCGGCGGAGATCCGGTCGCCCTCCTCGATCAGTAGCACGTCGCCGGGCACCAGCTCGGCCGCGGGCACCTCCTGCGGCCGCCCGTCCCGCAGCACCTTGGCGCGCACCGGCAGGTACCCGGCCAGGGCCTCCACCGCGCGTTCGGCCTGCAGCTCCTGGGCGAACGCGAACGCCGCGTTGAGGAGGATCACCACGACGATCGCCACGGCCACCGAGGTGATGCCCGCGGCCCAGGCCAGGGCGGCGGCGGCCCACAGCAGCAGGGCCAGCGGGTGGGTGAACTGGCGGACCACCTCCCGCGGCCACTGCCGGCCGCCGCGGCGGCTCAGCTCGTTCGGGCCGTAGTGGAGCAGGCGGCGCGCCGCCTCGCGCGAGGTGAGGCCGTTCGGGGAGGTACGCAGGTCGCGCAGAAGCAGCTCCAGCCGCTCGGTCGGCCGGAACTCCGATGTGGCGATCGGCTCCCGGGCCCGGCTCATCGCGCGCCCCCTCGGCCGACCGGCCGGCCGGGCCGTACCGGCCGGGACCGCTCGTGGTGCCCGCGGCCGCTGGTGGCGTCGTCGCCGCGCCCGGCGCAGGGCGCCGTCAGGTGCGCCCGGCGGTGCGCGGCTCCCGGGCCGGGCCGCGCCGGCCCCACGGGCCGGAACGGCCGGCCGCGCGCTTCCGGGACCGTCCCGGCGTGCGCCGTACGCCGGGGGCGCCGGCACCGGCCGGGTGACGCCGGGACGGCGTCGTGTCGGTCACGCATGGCTCCGTCATCCCCGCCTCGTTGTGATCCACCGGCATCGACCTCGGTACCCCGGAACGGGGCGGGCCTCCCGGTCCGGCCGTGTGGTGTTGTGCACTAAGGGCGGTGATCTCCGTCACCCGTGCCGATCGAGGCCCCGCGGTGGACGGCCGGGCGGCACGCCGTACGAGCACGACCGGCGGCCGCGAGCGCGCGCTCATGACGGGCACATGACGTGGCCGCGGGTGCAGCGGTCGCGTCCCACGCCGCGCACGGCGGGTCTGTTTCACCCCGGATCGCCCTGGTCGATCGCTGAATGCGATCACCGATTACAGCGAAATGCTACCGCGATTACAGTGCGCGTCTACCATGACACGGATCGTGGTCTCGGGCACGCACCCGGATCCGCCGAAAACTCGTCCACGTCCACGACGGAGGTCCGTTATGGCACGTTCCATCCTCGCCGGCCTGGCCGTACTCGCCGGGGCCGCATCGATCGCCACCCCGGCCGTCGCCGCCGCCCCGCAGCCGAGGCTCGCCAAGGTGGTGTACGGCATCGCCTGGGCCGACGGCCCGCGCACCCTGCGCATCACGCCGATGAAGGCGGACCCCATCCGGCTCCCGGACCGCACGGTGTTCCACCTCTCTCGCCTTCAGGGCGCCAGGGAGCTGCGGTTCCGCTACACGGGGGCCGACTTCCGCCGGGTCACCGAACGGTGCTACCTGAAGGAGAACGAAGGCAAGGTCTTCCTCGACCGGAACGGGCTGGGGCGCACGCGCTGCAAGGACCGCCACCTCGACTTCGTCCTGGAGCAGGGGCCGGTACCGGTCCGGATCACCGTCGGCCGCCGCTTACTCATCCAGGAGTTCCTGGCCGCCCCCACCCACCGCAAGCGCGCGTACGGCACGCTGACCCGGCTGAACGACAACACGGTCCGGTTCCGCACGAACGGCACGACGCTGAAGCTCGGCTACTCGCCGCACCTCCACTTCCTGCGGGTGACGCGGCGGTGCGGCGACCGGTGGCTCGCCAACCAGGTGAACGCCTCCCCCACCGGGCTCGGCACCAAGCCCTGCGTCGGCAAGCACTTCACCCAGGCGCTGCGGACGGCCGGTAAGCCGGTGCGCGTCCGGATCGACTACAACCCGCTCTGGGACAGCCTCGACGAGGTGTGGGAGGTCGCCCCTCGCTGAGGCCACCCTCGTGGCCGGGCCGTTCCCCTCCGTGCGTGGTCTTCCATGCATGACGCCCGGCCGTACCATCCCCCCTCCTCACGCCCCCTCCTCACGGCCGCGGTGGCACACCCGGCCTGCTCCACGGCCCTGGGCCGCCGGAACCCCCTGGCGGCCCAGGGCCCCACTCCATTGCCGGCAGGATGTCACGCAACCGGGACACTCGCCTTCTTGAGACGCCCCGTCCGGGCGACGCCCCGTTCGGACGGGTCCGGAAGCTCGGCACGCGTCCGGCAGATCTCGTTACGCGCATGCCAGGCGGTGACCGGGGCCGACGTCGGCCTCCATCGGGCGGCTGAGCCCGTAATTAAGAACCCCGACCGCTAGGACACGGCGTCGCCAACGGCCCCGGGACGCGAGTTCCGGAGACCATCGTCGACCGGACCGTACCGCTGACGAGGCAATACCGGGCGCGATACGGAGCCGGCCCGCTCTTTGGGTGGGCGTCGCGTTTCGCAGTCCGCGGGATCGTCCGCAACGCGGCCTGTGGCAGGGGAATACCGGCGGCGGTCGCCTTTTGATCCACCCGGCCCATGCTCGTGCGCGCTGACCAGCGGCACCGCTCTCGCGCTACCCGACCGGCCACGATGACGCCGCCCTTCGACCGCTCTCGGTCGAACACGAAATCAATCCAGGCCAAAAGGTCACCAGAGTACTGGTGTTCGATCTTCCCGTGAAGGCAACACTCGCTGCGATCAGGGTGGTGGGAGACAGGAATTCGGATGGGACGCTCATGTCGTTGACGAAGTAGCACTCCGATATCCGTCAACGTCCTGGGGCAAGCACCCCGCCATTCTCAGCTTCCCTGCAACCCTTATCGCGCGGATGGACACGATATGCTGCACACCAGATACAGACGGCCGCCTTGCTCTTATGAGCATGGGGTTCCAGCAGGTCAGGGGCGTGGCCGAGCATGGGTGATCCGCATATCCATGTCGAGCGGACGGTGCTGCGGGCCGGGGCCGCGTAACGGAATTTGATCACCAAGACCCTCAAGGCGGCACCCGACGCGCCGAGCGTCGTCACCACCGGCTGCGGAATCGAGGTGCCGTACGCGATGACCTCGCCGCACCCCGAGAAGGTCACCTGTCTCGCCTGCCGGGAGCACGCCCATCGGGCGCATCTGCGCTTCGCCGAGCAGGTGGAGCGGCTGAGCCGCATGCCGGGCTCGCCGCTGAAAGCCGACGAGGCCGCCAAGGCGGTGCAGTGGGCGCGCGACCGCGCGGCCAGATTCTCCTCTTGACCCCCTGTCCCGCCGACGCGAAGCACAGGCCCCTCAACCGCACCGAGCGAGATGGCCGCCTCGGCCTCCCCCGATCACCACGCTCTCGCATGCCGATCGGGTCGGCCTGCTGATGGAATTGCCCGTCAATCCCCCTTCTTAGGCGGCACGTCCGGCGATGTGAAACGCGGACGTGCCGCTTGGAGTCAGTAACGCGGCCACCTCATTAGCGGCGCATCCGCGGGCACGTCCGGAGCCGGCCCGCTCGCCGGGGGACGCGCCCGGGGTTGGGTCCATCCCCGGACCGTCCCCCGCCTCATTGATCGCCCGGTCAGCGATCGGGAGTCTGGTCGGCGGACACGGCACGCAGGGCGTCCTCGAGCAGCAGCCGCAACCTGGCGGGAGGCTGGACCGCCGGGACCGGTGGCCGGCCGTCGAGCACCAGCGTCGGCACGCCGGTCACGCCGAGCTCGCGCGCGGCACGCTCGTCGGCCCGCACCCGATCGGCGTACGCGCGGCGTCGAGCCCGGCCTCGGCGCCCAGGCGCTCCAGCACCTGCGGGTCGCCGACGTTCAGCCCTTCGCACAGGTAGCCCCGCAGCAGGCGCTCCAGCACCGCGTCCCCCACGCCGTGCTCGGCGCCCATCTGGTACAGCCGGTGGGCGTCGAACGTGGTGACCGGGCGGGCCCGGTGCAGGTCGATGCCGAGCCCTTCGGCCCGCGCCAGGGCGTGGATGCCGTACCCGATCCGGCGCGGCCGTGCCCGCGAGCGCCGTTTCCAGGCGGCGTTTGCCGATGTAGCACCACGGACACAGCACGTCGAGTAGACATCCACATCCACGGTGGCGGGCACGGCTGCTCCTTTCTCGCGGGACGCACGCACCGGGCGCACCCCGGCGCGTCCCGGCACGTATAGGAGCCTGCGATCTCAACCGCGGTTGAGGTCAACCTGATGCGATCGACAGGTGGCGGCCGACGGCGGGACCCGGCGTGGTGACGGCGTCGCGTCGGTCCCCCGGCATGCGGGCACGCTGCTCGGCCGTTTCGAGCGCTTGCCGCAGTGCTTTATCGAGCCACCCGGTGCCGGTGAGCACAGCGAACTCGTTTACGCCGGGCTGCCGGGTCAGCGTGCGGCCTGCTGCGCCGCGGCGAGCGCGGCGGCGGTGTCCGCTTGCGCCAGGTCGGTGTTGATGTGCGCCCCGGCCAACGCGCCGGCCGCGGCGGCGGCGCCGACCTGGGCCATGGGGTCGGTCGCGTTGCCCGCCACCCAGACGCCCGGAACCTCGGTGGTGCCGGCCATGCCGGAGGCGAAGCGGCGGCCCAGGTTGCCGGGCAGGTCCTCCATGGGAAGATCAAGGCCCTCCAGGCCTTCGGCACGGGCCTCCAGCCGGGTGGCCACGGCCAGAACGCGCCGCGCGACGATGGTGCCGTCGGCCAGGCGGACGCCGGCGAGAGCACCGTCGTCGTCGTTGACGACCTCCTTGACGTCGGTTTCGACGACACGGATGTCGCGGGCGGCGAAACGGACGCGGGTCTCGGGATCCAGGACGGTGCCGCGAGTGAAATAGACGAGGTCGTCGGTGAGCTGGCGGAACAGCCAGGCGTGGTGCACGGAGGCGGGGCCGGTGGCGAGGATGCCGATCGGCTCGTCGCGGACCTCCCAGCCGTGGCAGTAGGGGCAGTGCACCACGCTCTGCCCCCAATGCTCGGCGAGGCCCGGCACCTCGGGGAGCACGTCGCGCAGGCCGGTGGCGACCAGTACCCGGCGCGCGGTCACCGTGCGGCCGTCGGCCAGGGTGATCGCGAACCGCAGGTCGCCGTTGTCCGCGGGGGCGGCGGGCTCGGCCGCGGCCACCTGACCGAAGACGATCCGGCCGCCGTACCGGCGCACCTGCCGACGTCCGCGCTCGAGGATCTCGGCGGGCGGGGTGCCGTCCAGGACGATGAAGCCGTGCATCGCGGTGGCGGGGGTGTTGCGCGGGGCGCCGCTGTCGATGACGACGACCGAACGGCGTGAGCGGGCCAGGATCAGCGCGCCGTTCAGGCCCGCGGGGCCGCCGCCGATCACCGCCACGTCCACCGTCTCAGTGGGCAGGGCATCGCTCTCGTATCGGAAACTCTGCGCAGACATGTCGCGCCCTTTCGTCGTGTTCGGGGCCCTTACCCGGGCCGACCTGTCTGCGACGGTAGGGCGGAGTTGCGGCAAATGCATACCATCTTGCGCATGAGGCAAGAAGATGGGCAATTGGAAAGCCTCGTACGCAAACGGATTCGTGCTCTGCGCGTCGCCCAGGGCTGGTCGCTCGAGGAACTGGCCGCGCGCGCCAATCTCAGCCAGTCGTCACTGAGCCGCATCGAGAACGGCCGGCGCCGCCTCGCCCTCGACCAGCTGGTCACCCTGGCCCGGGCCTTGAACACCACCCTGGACCAGCTCGTGGCGGGCACCGCCGACGACGTCGTCATCAGCCCGGTGATCGACCGCGCCCACGGCCTGTTGCGCTGGCCCATCAAGAGCGACCCCGGGATGACCGTGATACGTCAGCGGCTGACCGCCCCGCCGCCGGACGATCCGGCCCGCATGCGCGCCCATCCCGGCCGCGAATGGCTGGTGGTGCTGTCCGGCACCGCCGTCCTCCTGCTCGGTGACCGGCGCATCCGCGTCGAGACCGACCAGGCCGCGGAGTTCCCCACGATGACGCCGCACGCGATCGGCGCCGAGGGAGGGCCGTGCGAGATCCTCGGCATCTTCGACCGCGACGCCCGCCGCGGCCACCAGCGGGACGCCGACGGCTCCGCGGCCGGCCGCGAAGCCGCGCGGGCCCCTCGCGGATAGCGGTCGCAGTCGCGTGTGCGGCACATGCGCGGCGTCGCGGCCCCGCCCTCAGCTCGTACGCGCTCGGCCGGATTCCGCTCCGCAGACCCGGAATGGCGGCTGCGCACGAATCCCGCCGTGCGTACGTAGCGCACCGCCGGCCGAACCGGAGGGTTGCCCGTCGACCGGCCGGGTAGGCGTGCCGTACCGGCCGCGATCAGTGCTCGTGGCCGCCGTGGGACGGGTGGTCGTGCGGCTCCGCCGTGGGCCGGGGGCGGCCTGACCCTGCCCGGACGGTGAAGTCCGCGGTGCGCACCTTGCCGTCGTGCTTGAAGTCGAGGAACAGCCGGTAGTCACCGGTGCTCGGCACGGTGGTGTGGAAGGTGATCTCCGGACCGGGCGGCGTCTTGCCGTCCCCCGGCCCGCCATCCGGGTGCACGTGCAGGTAGGCCAGATCGCCCGCGCGCAGCGCGACGAGGTGGCCGTAGGCGCCGAGGTAGGGCTGCAGGTCGGTGACCGGTGCGCCGTCCTTCGTCACGGTCAGCGTCAGCGTGCGCTCGCGCCCGGGTACCAGGTCGCCCTCGAGGGTGACCGTGTAGTCGCCGACCTTGGCGGTGCGGGTGGGTTCGGGCAGCGGCCCGGGGCGGTGGTCGCCCGCGACCAGCAGGTCGGCGCCGAGGGTCATCCCCTCGCCTCCGGCCGGGGCGAAGTCGGCGAAGGCCCGGTACGCGCCGGGGTCGTCCAGCGTGATCTTCACCGACCAGCCGCCGTCACCGGTCTGCTCGGGGTGCAGGTGCCGGAACGTCACCAGGTCGCGGGAGACCACGATCAGGTGCAGCTTCTTCTCGTGCTGCACCGTGTAGTCGGTCACGGGTTCGCCGTCTGGGCCGGTGATGGTGAAGCGGAAGTCGGTGGGCTCGCCCGCCTTGATGGTGGTCAGCGGGGTGAAGGTGTAGCCGTTCTCGGACACCTGAAGCCCACCGGGGGTATGGTGCCGCGCCGTCGCGGCGGCCGGGCCGTGGTCCCCGTGATCGGCCGATGCGGTGGGGGTCGCCGGCGCGTGCGTCGCCGCGTGACTCGCCTGGGGCGCGGGGGCGGATGTGCCGAGCACGTTTCCGAGCGCCAGGGAGCCGCCGAAGACGACGGCCAGCCCCAAGGCGTACAGGCCGACCTTGCCCGCCGTGTTCATGGCCGATCCACCACCTCGCGCGCGGCCGTCGCCGCGGTGGCCGAGATCCGCGTACGCATGGGGTCGCCGCCGCTCCCTGCGGCCCCGCCGGCCTCCGCCACCGCGCCCGGGCGGTGGCCGCAGGTCACGCCCGTGACGGTGTGAGTGACCGTGGCCATGTCCATCAACCCCTCCGCCGCCGCTCCACCGGGAGCGGGCGATCCGCTCCCATCATAGTGAATACCTTACCCCCCTAGGGTATCCGCGCCGCCGTCTACTTCGAGGCGGCGACCGGCCTGCCGCCCGGCAGGTGATCACCTCCCCGGGCGGCGAGGTCGTCGGCGTGGTCGACGCGCTGCTCGCCCACGCGGCGGCGCTGGGCGTCACCCGGGTGACCGCCACGATCCCCCACGGCCGACTCCCGGACGAACGCTTCCTGACCGCCCGCTCCTTCACCCTGACCGCCGGCCCGGACATCCGCGAGACCGTGGGCAACCGCCGCGCAGGCCCGCGGGAACGCCCCGTACGGCGGGCCGAGCTGCGCCTGCCCGCCTAGCCGTACCGGCCGCACCCCTTCCCGTCCCTGATCGTTAAGGGAATTGGATCGACCATCGGACGGAGGGGGCGAGATGACCGCGGACGGCCGGATCGAGCGGGCCAGGCTGCTGTACGAGCAGGCGGTTTTCGGCGGCGACGCCGACGCCGTGGCGGCGGGTGAGCGAGAGCTCGACGCGGTGGAGGCGGACCTCGCGCTCGCCCGGGGGCGGCTCGTGCACGCGCGTTTCCTCACCGACCGGCGGGAGGACCCCCGCGAGCTGGGCCTGTTCGAGCGCGCGGCCGAGCTGTACCGCAAGCTGGGCGACGAACGAGGTGAGGCCGAGGCGCTGTTCTGGATCGGATGCTTCCACCAGGTGGTACGGGAGGACGACGCCGCCGCCGTGCCCGCGCTCGAGGAGTCGCACCGCAAGGCCGTACGCGTCGGCGATCCGCTGACCGCCTCCTACGCGTTGCGGCATCTGGCCTTCGCCGACCAGAAGGCGGGCCGCCTGGATTCGGCCTGGGAACGCATGGCGGAGTCGACCCGCCTCCGCCGCGAGATCGGGTTCCTCCCCGGCGTCGCCGCGAACCTGCTGGGGCTGGCCACGATCGCCGCCGAGCAGGGCCGCCGGGACGAGGCGCGGAAACTGCTCGACGAGGCCGACTCGACCGCCACCGCCGCGCGGGCCGACGGCATACTCCGCTTCATCCGCCAGGCCAAGGCCGACCTGTGACGACCGGACGGCCCGCGCAATCGAACGGGGTTCGGCGCGTTGCCGTAGGGTGACCGGCACGGCCGGGCCGCCGTCCGCGAGAAGGACACCGGCTCGTGATCAACGGACGTACCCGGTGGACGACGACGAAAGGATCGTCACGTGGCCGAAGCACTGGATCCCCGCCGCCGGCAGGCCAGGCTCGCCGAACTGATCGAGCGGTACCGGGTGCCGGGCGCGAGCGTCGCCGTCGAGCACGGCGGTGAGACGCACACCTTCACCGCCGGGGTGCTCAACGCCGACACCCGGGCGCCCGTGCGGCCGGACTCGCTGTTCCAGATCGGCTCGATCACCAAGGTTTACACGGCCACCCAGCTCATGCTCCTGGTGGAGGAGGGCAGGCTCACCCTCGACACCCGGGTGATCGAGGTGCTGCCCGAGTTCCGGGTGGCCGACCCGCACACCACCGAGCACGTGACGATCCGGCACCTGCTCACCCACACCTCCGGCCTCGACGGCGACCTGTTCCTCGACACCGGCCGGGGCGACGACTGCGTGGCGAAGTACGTCGAGGCGTGCGCCGACCTGGCGCAGATCCACCCGCTCGGCGCCACCCACTCCTACTGCAACTCCGGGTTCGTCATCGCCGGGCGGGTGGTCGAGAGGCTCACCGGCAAGGTGTGGGACGCCGCGCTGCGCGAGCAGATCATCGAGCCGCTCGGCCTCACCCACACCTGGACCCTCCCCGAGGACGTGCTGCGGTTCGGCGCCGCCGTGGGGCATCTGGACGGCAAGGTCGCCCCGGTGTGGCACCTGATGCGCTCGTGCGGCCCCGCCGGTTTGATCAGCGCCCGCCCGCGCGACGTGGTCGCGTTCGCCCGCGCCCACCTCACCCCCGGCCGCCTGCTGCGCGACCCCGAGGCGATGCGCGAGCCGCAGGTGAAGGTGCCGAACCCGCAGCACCTGGGCAGCCACTGGGGCATCGGCTGGATCCTCGACGAGTGGGACGGCCACCGCGTCTTCGGGCACGGCGGCAACACGATCGGCCAGTCGGCGAGGCTGTGGGTGGTGGACGACACGATCGTCTGCGCGGTCGCGAACGGCGGGCACACGGCCGCCTTCCACCAGGCGCTCGCCGAGGAGCTGTTCGGCGAGCTGCTCGGGGTGCACCCGCCCGCCGACCCGGCCCCGCCCGAGGAGCCGGCCGAGGTCGATCTCGACCGGTACGCCGGGATGTACGAGCGGGCCGGGGTCAGGATGACGATGACCCCCGCCGACGGGGCCCTCGAGGCCCGGATCGAGCCTACCGGCGCGCTCGCCGGGCTGGAGCCGCCGACCCGGCTCCGGCTCATCCCGGTGGACGAGAGCGTGTTCGTCGGCCGGAGGTACGGCGAGCCGACCTGGCGCGCGGCCGTGTTCTACGAGCTCGCGGACGGCTCGCCGTACGTGCACTTCGGGGCCCGCGCCACCCCGAAGCGGGCCTGACCGGGCGCGGCCGCGGGCGGCCCGGCCCGTCCCCGGACCGCCGCGGAGACCTGCGGCAGGGCCGGGTCCCGCGCCCGCCCGAGGGACGCGGGACCGCAGGCCCGTCACCGGGCGACGATCCGCAGGTCGAAGTTGGGCCGGCTCGGCCGCGACCGCCACGGTGGACCATGTCACCATCCGGGCCGGCGAGTGCACCTGGCTGATCTTCGACGCGAGCATCGAATGGTGCCACCAGGTCGCCTGGGACCTGGGCGTCGCCAGCACTGAGCCCGGGAGGCCGGCCGCTCGCGGTACGGGCGGCGACCGACACGGACTGAGCCGACCCGGCATCTGTGTTCCTTCTGCTGGGACTCGGCGGTGTCACGCCGGACCGCGAGGTCGGACGCTCGCACGCATGAAGGCGCTGAACCTCAGGTTCAGCAGCTCGCTAGATGACGGCAGGACGCGGCCCCCGATAAGGGAAATCAGTGGCGTGGCCGACGTCAGCGCCTAGCCATGGGATCTCGATCGCAATTTGCGCTCTGGCCGTTGAATGGCGGTCAGCCGTACCGGATTACCACGCTTAGCCCGATGGCCTAATCGTGGCATGAGCATCTGCAACACCCCAGGTATTTGAGTTCCAACACAGGCCCGCACGCTTTTCCGCTTCCGCGGTACTCCTCAATGGAGCTACCGACGGATGCCGCCCGTATGGAGAACGAAGTCCTGCCGCAGGCAGGATAGATCACCGTAGAACCACTGATCCCCTTAACATAGAACACTTCGTGCTTCGTGCGACAGACGGGATCAATGAGAGTTTCCCCGCAATTACGACGTAAGAGTAAGCGGTGTCCCCGGAGCACAGGCGACCGCATCCGTGATCGTCACGCCCTGTCGGAGCGCGGATTGCACAACTGCCGCGAGAGATGGCCGGGCAGCCTCGGGACACGAGCCTCTCGCCTAGATCACGATCTATTGGAACAATGGTCGTCATGGGACGGTTGGCGCGAATTCTCATCGCGCTCGCGACCACCACTTTGCTGTGCGCCGGCGTAGCCATGGCGTTATGGGTGGCCGGAGGATGGTCGTGGGAGGCCGTGGAGCGTGCCGGTTGGCTGGCGGCCATTGTCACCACGCTGCTTCCGATAGCCGGGGTATGGGGTTGGGCGTTGCGCTCTGATCCGCGACACGCTGCACCGCCAAGCGAGAGGCCGCCCGTCAACATCGTGCGGGGGGACACCTCTGGCACGGTTGTGCAGGCCCATACGATCGGCTCGATCACCTTTTCTTTTCCTATCAGCCCAACCGTTGATGATGGCGGCACCACCTCCCCGAACAACCGCGGTGTCCTTTTCTATGAACGCGGTGATCTCGGCAGGGCTGAAGAGTGGTGGCGGCGCGCCGCTGAGGCAGGCGACCTAGATGCGATGGCCAATCTCAGCATTCTCTTTTATGAGAGTGGTGATCTCGGTCGTGCGGAGGAGTGGTGCCGACGCGCCGCTCAGGGGGGCCACGACCAGGCCATGGGCAACTATGGCGCCTTGCTCTACCAGCGAGGAGAGACCGAGGAAGGTGAACGATGGCTACGGCGTGCCGCCCATAAGGGCAATGTCCACGCCATGAAAAATTATGGCATCGCACTTTCCGAGCGGGGAGAGACGACCGAGGCCGAGCGATGGTGGCGACGCGCTGCACTAGAAGGCCACGTCCCCGCAATGAGACACTATGGGACCGCGCTCTTCCGCCGCGGGGCATTGACCGAAGCCGAAACATGGCTGCGGCGCGCCGCACAACAAGGCGATACAGACGCAATGTGCAACTACGGCACTCTCCTCTACGAACGGGGAGAGTCACAGGAAGCGGAACGGTGGTTCCGCCGTGCGGCCCAGGAAGGCGACGTAACGGCTATGAGCAACTATGGCGCCGCGCTTTTCTACCGGGGGGAGTTGACCGAGGCCGAGCGATGGTGGCGGCGCGCCGCTCACGAAGGCGACGTAGAGGCGATGAGCAACTATGGCGCCGTGCTCTGCAAGCGGGGTGAGACGGAGGAAGGTGAGCGGTGGCTGCGGCGTGCCGCTCAGGCAGGCGATGAAAGAGCCATGAGAAACCTCGGCACTGTGCTCTACGAGCGCGGGGAGCTGAGGGAGGCCGAACAGTGGTGGCGGCGCGCCGACGAAAAGGGGTAGTCCGGGGCCGGGCTTGCCGGGCGGTGGTCAGGCGGACGAACCACACAAGGGTGACGTGCCCGGCAGAGCGGAAGCCGGGGAGCGGCGTATCGACTCGAGTGGGCGGCCGTCCCAGCCGCGATCGTCTCTGGGGCGCGCCACGCCGTACGCCAAGTAGTGCAGGGCGTTCTCGTCTCCGCGCCGGGGCTGGGACGCTCTTGTGCGTTCGGGTGAGGCTCGCCACGGAGCAGCCCTGCCATGCTCGATGAGAGTGGATGGGCCGTGCCCCCCTAGACACGTCGTCGTTGCTGCTCAGGTGGGGGCGACATGGGTGATCGTCATCGCCCGTGTCGGACGATCCACGTTGGTCACCGGGACGGCGACCCGGCGGGAACGGCACGGCAAATGCCCGGGCCGTGACGGGGTCGGCCCGGCGAGGTTTCTCCGAGACCGGCGGGGGCGCTTTAGAGTGGCCTCATGCCTGCCCGGTTGAGCTCCGAAAAGACGCGGGCCGCGCTGCACACCTCGGCCCGGGTCTCCCTGGACCTGCTGCTGGTCGTGCTGCTGGCCGGTGTGGCGCTGTGGCTGCTGGGGTTGATGTGGTCGGTGACCTGGCCGGTGATCATCGCCTTGCTGCTGACCACGCTGACCTGGCCGCCCGCCCGTTTCCTGCGGCGGCGCGGGTGGCCCCCGGCCCTCGCCGCGTCGGTGGTGACGCTGATGTTCCTCGTCCTGGCGGCGGGCATCGTGGTGCTGATCGCCGTGCCGGTCGCCTCGCAGGCCGGGGAGATCACCGCCGGCGTGGTCAACGGCATCCAGAAGGTGCGGCAGTGGGCCGCCGGTCCCCCGCTGAACATCAGCGACGCGCAGCTCGCCCAGGCGCTCGACACGGCGACGACCCGCGTTCAAGACAGCGTGGGCAGCATCGTCAACACCACCCTGTCTGGGGTGAGCACGGTGATCAACGGTGTGCTCACCACGGTGGTGGCCCTGTTCCTGATGTTCTTCTTCCTCAAGGACGGCCCCCGGTTCCTGCCCTGGCTCGCCCGCCAGCTGCCCGGCCGCCTCGCGGTGGACCTGCCGGCGGTGGCCCTGCGAAGCTGGGAGACGCTGGGGGCGTTCGTCCGGTCCCAGGCCTTCGTCGGCCTGCTGGACGCCGTCGCCATCGGGGTGGGGCTGTGGATCGTCGGCGTGCCGCTGGTGCTGCCGCTGGCCGTACTGACGTTCCTGGCGGCGTTCGTGCCGGTCATCGGCGCCCTGTTCGCCGGCTTCGTGGCCGTGCTCATCACCCTGGTGTCGAACGGCCTGACCGACGCGCTCATCGTGCTGGCGATCATCGTGGTGGTGCAGCAGCTCGAGGGCAACGTCTTCCAGCCCATGCTGCAGAGCCGCGGCCTGGGCCTGCACGCCGCGGTGATCCTGCTCGCGGTCACGCTGGGCGGCAGCCTGGCGGGCGTCATCGGCAGCCTGCTGGCGGTGCCCGCCGCCGCCCAGGTCGCCGTGATCTGGGGCTACCTGCGCGAGCAGCTCGCCGAACCGGCGCCCGCGCCGGAACCGGCGAAGGCCGAGCAGGCGGCGCCCGCGGCCAAGCCGGAGCCAGTCAAGGCGCAGGCGGCCAAGCCGAAGCCGGTCAAGCCGGAGGCGGTCAAGGCGGTCTCCGAGAAGCCGAAGCCGGGCGAGCCCGACCCGGGCGCGGCGCGGGCGTAGCGCACGGGGCGATTCCGGCGATCGCTCGTGGTCCCGCCGACGACCCGGCCATGCCGTTCACCGAGGGCCCCGCCCGCCCACGGGTGATCGCCGGTTACACACCCGGACCGGATCGGCTGCGCAAGTCGCCACCGCGTCGCCCGCGGTCGCGGCGGCGGTTCCTCCGCCGCCTCAGCGGGCGTGGCCGGCTGGGAGCCGGTGCCGACGCGCAGTGTGGCCAAGATCACAACCCATGCACGCGGCACACCTGCGCCTCACCGGCGGCCGCGCCGGCCGCCCACCCGCGTGTGCATCGGGATCAAGGTCACGCGGGGTCTGCACCCGCGCCCCGTCGCAGCGAGACCCGGCCCGCCGGGCGGCTCGGCTCGATCCTGAGCCGCCGACGTTGCCGCACTTGCCGCTGCGCCAAGATCAAAAAGGCCACCTGCGGTGGTCGCAGGTGGCTGTGAGCTGGTGGGCGATACTGGGATCGAACCAGTGACCTCTTCGGTGTGAACGAAGCGCTCTCCCGCTGAGCTAATCGCCCGTGTGCGTCGGTCCCGTGCGGTTCCGACGGCTAAAACCATACCGCACTCTCGGGGGTGATTGCGAAACGAACCCGGGGGGAGAGTGCGGTCGAGCGCCCGCGGGGCCGGGACGGCGGCCGATCGGGGGGAGAGATCCGCGACGCGTGAGGAAAGGTTGCCCGGAGACCCACTGCGGAGGCCTCTGGTGGCATAGCATCGTCATACTCCATACTCGACCGGAACACGTGGCCGGGACCACGGGACGCGACACCTCGACGAGGAGGGGCGACAGGAGACGCAAAGGCTGGGCAAACGAGCGGCGATCTGTCCATGTTTGCGCAGGTAGAGCCCTAGTTGTCGCGCAGTGAGGAGCGTTACACGAGGGGTCTCGAGCGGAATCCTTCCTGGAGGTGTCTTCGTTCTGATGTCATGGGCTCTGGACGAGGTCCGTTGGAGCACAGCAAGCCCCGCCCCTGGGGACCCGACGACGAAAAGGTTTGGCTGACGATGAACAGCACCACCGTCTCCGCCGAGCTGGTCCTTCGGCTTGTGGTCCCCGACCGTGCCACGGTGCCCCTGCTCGCCGGGTTGAGCTACACCGCGGCGGACCCGTACGCCATCCGCATGGCCTTCCACGTGGGCAACGACGAGCCCGTCGAATGGATCTTCGCGCGTGAGCTGCTGACGGTGGGGATCGTGCGGCGCGTCGGGGACGGGGACGTGCAGGTGTGGCCGGCCCGCTCCGACGGGGAGCGCACGCTCAACATCAGCCTGACCTCGCCGTTCGGGCAGGCGCTGTTCGAGGTGCCGCTGGCGCCGCTCACCGAGTTCCTGCACCGCACCTATGAGATCGTTCCGGCGGGGCGGGAGTCGAGTTTCATGGACCTCGACGCGGAGCTCTCCAACATGCTCTGGAGCTCCTGACCCCACGTCTCAAGGCGATCGGTAGCACCGGGTCCCGATCGGGTCGGGTGCGCGCTTGTACGGCCCCGCAACGGCCGTGGAACGTGCCCCCCGCGGCTAGCCGGTGATCGTGGCCAGCAGCGCGCGCATGCGGTTGATCTCGATGCGCTGGCCGTCCAGGATGTCCTGCGCCATCGACAGCATCGTGCGGTCGGTGCCCGCGCGCAGCTCCTCGGCGGACATGCGCACCGCCCCCTCGTGATGGGTGATCATCAGGCGGAGGAAGAGCTCGTCGAACTCCCGGCCGCGCGCCCGCCGGAGCCGGTTGAGCTGCTCGGGCGTTGCCATGCCGTACGCCCCGGGGGACGCGGTGCCGTGCGTGTGGCCGGTGGGGACCTCGCGGCCGAGGGCGCGTAGCCACGACGACATCACCCGCACCTCCGGCTCCTGGGCGGCCGCGATCCGGGCCGCCAGGGCCTTCACGGCGGCGTCCGCGGCCCGCTCGGGGGCGAGGCCGGACATCTCGAGGGCCTGGCGGTGGTGGGGGATCATGCCCTCGGCGAAGACGACGTCGGCGGCCGAGGGGTGCGACTCACCGGGGCCCAGGGTCTCCCCCGGCCGCGCGGTACGGCCGGCCTCCCCGGGCCGCCCGGGCACGACCACGGGCGCGTCGGTGCCCGCCACGCGGTGGCCGCGGTCCGGTTCCGGGTCACCCGTGCAGCCGGGCGTCCCCAAGAGCACGGTCATCGTTACGAAAATCGCGCCCACCGCTCGCCAAGCCGACATAGCTTCCATACTGGGGCATGTTGCCGAGGGACAGGGGGTCTCGTTGAGCAGATGGCGGACCGGCGCGGCGGCGCTGCTGAGCGTGGGGATGGTGGCCCTGGCGGGCTGCGGGGGCGGGACGGCCGGCCCCGAGCCCTCGGCGCAGCCGAGCGTGACCGACGGCGGGCGGACGAGCGCGGCCGCGACTCCCGAGGCCTCCGCGTCGGGTTCCGGGGTGGGCGTCTCCGGCACCGCGCTTGGAACGAGTCAGATCGGCCACAGCGCGAACATGCGGCTCGTGGCGAACGTGCCGCTGGGGGCTCCGTTCAACCTGCGGCAGGCGTGGGGCACCGACCTCGCCTTCCAGGGTGACTACGTCTTCACCGGCAACTACGAGGGCTTCACGATCCACGACGTCAGCGACCCCGCCAAGCCGAAGGTGGTCTCCCGGGTGCTGTGCCCGGGCGGCCAGAACGACATCTCGGTCACCGGGAACCTGCTGTTCCTCTCGGTCGACGACCCGCGCTCCGACGACTCGTGCGAGAGCCGGCCCGGCGACGTCGTCAACGGCTGGGAGGGCATCCGGATCTTCGACATCAGCGACAAGGCGAACCCCAGGTACGTCAAGTCGGTCGCCACCAAGTGCGGCTCGCACACCCACACGCTCGTCCCGGGCAAGGGTGACGACAAGGACAAGGTCTACCTGTACGTCTCCTCGTACGGGCCGATGCCGGAGGCGGCGAACTGCAAGCCGCCGCACGACAGCATCGCGATCGTCGAGGTGCCGCTCGACGCCCCGGAGAAGGCGAAGGTGGTGGCGCAGCCGGTGCTCTTCCCGGACGGCGGGCTCGCCGAGGGCGAGGGCGGCGGGGAGACCGTCGAGACCTCCGGCTGCCACGACATCACGGTCTACCCGGAGAAGGACCTCGCCGCGGGCGCCTGCCTCGGCAACGGCATCCTGATGGACATCTCCGACCCGGTCCGGCCGAAGGTGCTGCAGGAGATCAGCGACACCGAGAACTTCTCCATCTGGCACTGGGCGATCTTCGACAACGACGCCCGCCACGTCATCTTCGGCGACGAGCTCGGCGGCGGGATCGCGCCCACCTGCGACCGCAGGACCGGCCCGACCCGCGGCGCGAACGCGATCTACGAGATCACCGAGGACCGCAGGCTGGTACGGCGCGGCTTCTTCAAGATCCCGCGGGAGCAGACGCCGCGCGAGAACTGCGTGTCGCACAACGGCTCGCTGATCCCGGTGCCGGGCAGGACCATCCTCGTGCAGGCCTGGTACCAGGGCGGCGTGTCCGTGATCGACTTCACCGACCCGGCCAATCCCAAGGAGATCGGCTACTTCGAGCGCGGCCCGATCCCGGCGTCCGAGGGCGACCTCGGCGGCTCCTGGTCGGCCTACTACTACAACGGCTACATCTACTCGAGCGACATCACCAAGGGTCTCGACGTGATCGAGATCAACGACCCGCTCACCGACCCGGCGAAGAACGTCCGGCTCACCGAGTTCAACCCGCAGACGCAGACGTCCTACCCGGCGAGCTGACCACGGGCCGGACCGCCCGGGGCGGCGGTCCGGCGGCGAGTCCGACGGCCTCGGGCGGCGCCATCACAGGGTGGCGCCGCCCGCGTGTGCTCAGGGGTCGAGGTCCGCCGCGGCGCGGCGGGCGAAGACCTCCATCGCCTTCGCGGCGACCGGTCCCGGGGCGGCGGGCAGCTCCACCTTCGCCCCGCAGGCCGGGTCGGCGGTGGCGTCGACGAGCCGGATCGGCTGCACGTCGCGGGTGGTCGAGGTGAGGAACGCCTCCTCGGCCTCGTACAGCGCGGACAGCGGCACGTCGGCCTCCTCACCGCCGAACCACTCCAGCACCAGCGACCGGGTCACCCCGGCCAGGCAGCCCGCCGACAGCGGCGGGGTGACCACCCGCCCGCCGAGGACGACGAACACGTTGCTGCCGGTGCCCTCGCACAGGTTGCCGGCGAGGTTGCCGAAGATCGCCTCGCCGTACCCGCGGGACTTGGCGTACGCGAGGGCGCGGGCGTTCTCGCCGTAGGAGGTGCTCTTCACCCCGGCGAGCGCGCCGCGCTCGTTGCGCGGCCACGGCGCCACGGCCACGTCGGCGACCTTGGGCAGCGGCGGCAGCTCGGAGACGATCACGATGAGGTTGCCGGGGCCGGGGCCGCGGTCCGAGCCGAGCGGGCCGGTGCCGCTGGTGTAGGTGATGCGGATGCGGCCGAACTCCCACCGCGGGGCGGCGGCGAGGCAGGCCCGCACGCCCTCGGCGATCGCGCCGGTGTCGGGCTCGGGCAGGTCGATGGCGCGGGCGGACCGCACCAGCCGCTCCAGGTGACGGGTGAGCGCGAACGGCTCGCCGCGCACGCTCTTGACGGTCTCGAACACGCCGTCGCCGACGAGGAGGCCGTGGTCGAAGACCGGCACGGTCGCCTCGGCCGGGTCCACCAGCTCCCCGTTCATCCAGATGGGAACCGTAGCTGTCACCAGTCGTCGCCTTCCTGTACGAGGTTGCCCACACCAGACCGGGGCGGCGCGGCCGTACCCCCGTCTCGATCGCGTCCCCAGGTTATGCCCGCGCCGCCGGGGCGGCCCGGACCGGCACGCGGTCCACGCGGTCTCAGCGCAGCGGGCCGACCGCCGACTCGGCGGCGCGGATCAGCGTACCGTCGGCGACCATGCGGACCACCTGCTCGATCTCCGGGGCGAGGAACCGGTCGGGCCCGGGCCCGGGTACGGCACGGCGGATCGCGGCGGCCACCGCGCCGGTGCCGGGCGCCGGGGTGAGCGGGTGGCGCAGGTCGAGGGCGCGGGCCGCGGTGAGGATCTCGATGGCGAGCACCCGGGCCAGGCCGTCGATCGCGCGGCGCAGCTTGCGGGCGGCCGCCCAGCCCATCGAGACGTGGTCCTCCTGCATCGCCGAGCTGGGGATCGAGTCGGCCGAGGCCGGTACGGCGAGCCGCCGCAGCTCGGCGACGATCCCCGCCTGCGTGTACTGGGCGATCATGTGCCCGGAGTCGACGCCTGGGTCGTCGGCGAGGAACGCGGGCAGGCCGTGGGAGCGGGCGACGTCGAGCATGCGGTCGGTGCGGCGCTCGGACATCGCGGCGAGGTCGGCGACCGCGATGGCGAGGAAGTCGAGCACGTAGCCGACCGGGGCGCCGTGGAAGTTGCCGTTCGACTCGACCCGGCCGTCGGGGAGCACGACCGGGTTGTCGATCGCGGCGGCGAGCTCGCGGGCGGCGACCGTGCGGGCGTGCTCGAGGGTGTCCCGGGCGGCCCCGGCCACCTGCGGGGCGCAGCGCAGCGAGTAGGCGTCCTGGACGCGGGTGCACGAGCCGTCCCGGTGCGAGGCCATGATCGCCGAGTCGGCGAGCAGCGCGCGCAGGTTCGCCGCCGAGGCCGCCTGGCCGGGGTGCGGCCGCAGCGCCTGCAGGTCGGCGGCGAAGGCCCGGTCGGTGCCGAGCAGCGCCTCCACGGTCATCGCGGCCGCGATGTCCGCGGCGGTGAGCAGCCGGGCGAGGTCGTGGCAGGCGAGCACGAGCATGCCGAGCATGCCCTCGGTGCCGTTGATGAGCGCCAGGCCCTCCTTGGCGGCGAGCTCGACCGGCGCGATCCCGGCCCGGGGCAGCGCCTCGGCGGCGTCGAGCTCGGCCCCGGACGCGTCGCGGACCCGCCCCTCCCCCATGAGCGCGAGGGCGACGTGGGCGAGCGGCGCGAGGTCGCCGGAGCAGCCGAGGCTGCCGTACTCGTGCACCACCGGGGTGAGGCGGGCGTTGAGCAGGGCGGCGAGGGCTGCGGCGACGCGCGGGCGCACGCCGGTGTGGCCGGTGGCGAGGGTGCGCAGCCGCAGCACCATCATGGCGCGCACCACCTCGGTCTCCACCTGCGGCCCGGAGCCCGCGGCGTGCGAGCGGATGAGCGAGCGCTGCAGCCTGGCCCGCAGCTCGGTGGGGATGTGCCGGGTGGCGAGGGCGCCGAACCCGGTGGAGATGCCGTAGGCGGGGACGGCGGCCTCGGCGAGCTCCTCCACCCGGGAGCGGGCGGCGGCCATCTCGGCGAACGCGTCCTCGGTGAGGCGCACGGCCGCGCCGTACCGGGCGACGCGGATCACGTCCTCGGGGCTGAGCGGCGCGGGGCCGACGGTCACGACCTCGTTGTCGTGCATGAGTGCACCCCTACCCGGAGCGGCCGGGCGGTCAGCGCCGGCGCGATCTGTAACTTGCGTAGGCCATCTTAGGTCCTTACGCGACGGCGCGTGGCGCGATCGGGCGGGCTCCGGTTTGGGGACTCGCCGGAGATTCGCTAGAGTTCATCACGTCAGGTCGGGGTCGCGAGATCCGCAACGACCGGACACGCGGACGTGGCTCAGTTGGTAGAGCATCACCTTGCCAAGGTGAGGGTCGCGGGTTCGAATCCCGTCGTCCGCTCGGAGAGCGGTGTGGCCGCACCCGGTGGAGTGGCCGAGAGGCGAGGCAGCGGCCTGCAAAGCCGCGTACACGGGTTCAAATCCCGTCTCCACCTCGACGTACGTCAACGCAGGGGCGATTAGCTCAGTGGGAGAGCGCTACCTTGACACGGTAGAGGCCACTGGTTCAATCCCAGTATCGCCCACCAGCCGCTGAGGGCCGCCCGGACGCCGGTGCGGCCTTTTCGCATGCCCGGGCACGCGGGTGCCCGCCCCGCGCACGGCGGGACGGGCACCGGGGCCGGAGATCAGACGGGGAAGTTCCTCGGGTTGATCGGCTGGCTCGAGCCGCCGCCGTACTTGCTCATGCGGAGCGTGAGCGTGTAGGTCCGGTACGAGTTGCCGATGGTGGTGTAGCTCAGCGTGTGGAAGCTGCGCCGGTAGATGGCCCCCACCAGGAACCGGCGCTTGGAGCTGCTGTAGCGGTACCCGGCCATCCAGAACAGCCGGTAGCTGCCGTCCGGGATGCTGCGCACGGTCGCGGACTTGCGGGCCCGCACGTACACGCTGAGCACCTTCTTGCCGCGGCGGGTGAGGGTGACCACCACGTCCCGGCTCAGGCGGTTCCGGATCGTGAGCCGACCGAGGCCCCCGTTGACCCGGCGGTACAGGATACGGCCGTTCGCCGGCCGGGCGAGAGCGCTGCTCTCGGCCGCGGCGGTGCTCGTGGTGCCCTGCGGAGGTGCTCAGCGTCACGGTGCCCTGCGACACCGTCACGGCGGTCTGCGGCGCGGCGGGCAGGGTGCTCGCCTGCGCGGCCGTGGACGGTGCGACCAGCAGGCCGGCGGCGAGCGCGAGGGCGGTGAGCGCGCCGGCCCGTCTGGCGGTGCTGATTCGGGACTTCGTCACGAAATTACTCCCTTGATCACGATCGGTATCCGGATCGCACAGTCCCGAATCCTAATAGTTGATAGTGGTTCACGCTTCGGAATTACGGTCGGGACGGGATTACGTGACAATTTCCTCTGGACCGTGCCAAAGCAGAACCTCCGAGCGCATCGAGGGTTCCCGCCGCAGATCAGCCCGCGAGACCACGCGTTACGGCCACCGGTGAACCACGCTTGAATCGGTCCAAAAATCGCGCGCCGGGCACCTTGAGCGTACCGACCGGGTACGACAATCGGCCGCGAACGGGATTCACACCCGGCCGTCACGGAAATCCGCATCCCAAAATGCGAGAACAGCTCACGTGATCCGGCTTTTCGGCATGTCGGCGGCGTTGTCAACCGACGCGCTCGTGGTGCCGCTCCCGCGGGCGCATCCGCGCCCGCATCGCGGGCCCGACCGTGTCGTCGAGGCCGAACCGCCCGGCGCCGGTGAGCGCGAGCAGCAGGCTCGCCGCGCCGAGGGCGATGACGAGCTCGGCGCCTCCCTCGTCGACGAAGATCCCCCGCCCGTGGTGCACGAGCAGGTACGCGCCGAGCATGAGCGCGGCGAGCAGCACTCCGGCGACCGGTACGGCGAGGCCGATGACCATCGCGATCCCGGCGACCAGCTCCACGAGCGCCACCAGCCAGGCCGAGAGCGTCGCCAGCGGCACCCCGGCCTCGGCGAAGGACTCCGCCGTGGCCCCGATGCCGTCGACCGCGAGCTTGCGCAGGCCGTGCGCGATGAAGATCACGCCCACGCCGAGCCGGGCGAGCAGGATCACCGCGTCGCGCACCCAGGTGGATTCCATGGCCCCTCCTCCGGTTCCCGATCGGCCGCGCCCGGACCGGCAACCGCCGTGACCCGCGCGCCGGCGGGCGCCCACGGGCGGCGCGGAGCGCGCGGGAACGCCCTCACCCGTCCGGCCGCCTCGCCGACGCCCTCCCCGTCACGCCCGCACCGAAACGGTCACCAACCTCAAACCGGCACAAACGGCGGGATCGCGGAGCCGGACACACTCACCGCCGGGGTACGGCAGGCCGCCCGGGCTCGCCGGACGCGGCCGTGACGGATGTCACGGGCGCCCCGCCCGCGACGGCCCGTCGTAACGCCCACCGGGGTGTCTCACA